>ENA-OPCN01000650-OPCN01000650.1-human-gut-metagenome-genome-assembly--contig:-NODE-650-length-29590-cov-5.918300_pt1 | contig 29590 bp, 51 predicted proteins | sample MGYA00241567_ERZ501485 | MGnify/ENA primary metagenome ERZ501485 (study PRJEB25962, sample SAMEA2042579) | human gut metagenome | biome: human gut; feature: human-associated habitat; material: faeces...
ATCAGGGCGCAGCCTCCGCCACAGGCTATCAGGGCGCAGCATCGGCCACAGGCTATCAGGGCGCGGCCTCCGCCACGGGCAATCAGGGCGCGGCCTCCGCCACGGGCAAAGCCGGTGTTGCTCTTGCAGCTGGATATGAGTGTAAAGCAATGGGTGCTCTTGGCTGCGCGATCTGCTGTGTCGAGCGCGGCGAATGGGACGGGGAGGCACATCCGATTATTGCTGTCAAGGCGGCAATTGTCGACGGCGAGAAGACCAAGGCCGATACCTGGTATCGGCTGCAGAACGGCGAATTTGTGGAGGTGGAGTAAATGCTCGATACAATCTCCACGGCGAAGATGAGCCGCGAAGAATGGCAGGAGGAACGCAGAAAGTCCATCGGCGGGAGTGATGCGGCGGCTGTTATCGGAATGAGCCGCTTTGCAAGCCCGTACACGGTATGGATGGATAAGACTGGGCGTCTCCCGGAAAAGGAAGACACAGAGGCTATGCGGATTGGCAGAGATCTCGAGGAGTATGTTGCGAAGCGTTTTGAGGAAGCGTCCGGGAAAAAGGTGCGGCGCTGCAACTACATCATTCGGAACCCCGCGTATCCGTGGGCGCACGCAGACATTGACAGGCGAATTTCCAGCGAAAATGCAGGGCTGGAATGCAAGACAACCTCGACGCTTGACATTCGGCAGTTCAACGGCGTGGAGTTTCCTGAACGCTACTATGCACAGTGTGTGCATTATCTTGCCGTCACCGGCCTTGACCGTTGGTATTTGGCGGTTCTCGTATTCGGGCGCGGATTCTTTACATACACGCTCGAGCGCGATGAGGCGGAAATCTCCGCGCTGATGGAGGCGGAGAAGCTTTTCTGGCGGTGCGTCGAGGAAGACACCCCGCCTGCGCCGGACGGTTCGGAGGCGACGACGGACGCGATCAGCACGGTTTATGCCGACAGCAGCGGCGAACAGCTTGATTTGTTCGGACGCGAACAGCTGCTGGCTGAGTATATGCAGATCAAACGGCAGGCGGCGGCACTGGCGGAGCGCAGCCGCGAGATTGAAAACACGATCAAGCTTGATATGGGCACGGCAGAGCGGGCCGCCTGCAACGGCTACAACGTCTCCTGGAAGCAGCAAAATCGGCAGACGTTTCAGCCCAAAGCCTTTAAAGAGGCATACCCGGATATCGATTTGACGCCGTTCTATAAAACGGTGCAGGCCCGGCCATTCAAAATTACAGAAATGAAACAGGAGGAAGAATCATGAACAAAATCCAGCAGGCAACCGCGCAGACGGCTATGAAGGCACAGAGCGGCGGAAATCCGACAATGCAGCAGTATATCAAGCAGATGGAGGGGGAGATCAAGAAAGCGCTTCCCTCCGTCATGACGCCGGAGCGGTTCACGCGGATCACGCTTTCCGCGCTTTCCACGAATCCGAAGCTGGCGCAGTGTACACCGCAATCTTTCCTCGGCGCGATGATGACCGCCGCGCAGCTTGGCTTGGAGCCGAACACGCCGCTTGGGCAGGCATACTTGATCCCGTATTGGAACGGGAAACAGAACCGTCTGGAATGCCAGTTCCAACTTGGATACAAAGGCATGATCGACCTTGCATACCGCTCCGGCGAGATCCAGACGATCCAAGCACAAGTCGGACACGCGAACGATACGCTGATTGCCGAGTATGGCACAGAATGCAGCCTGAAATTTATCCCGAAGCTTAACGGAGATCGCGGCGACCCGGTGAACGTCTGGGCCATGTTCAAAACAAAGGACGGCGGCTACGGATTCGAGATCATGACGCTGGACGATGTTCGCGCCCATGCGCAGAAGTACAGCAAGGCATACGGTTCCGGCCCGTGGCAGACCAACTTTGAAGAGATGGCAAAGAAGACCGTTCTGAAAAAGGTTCTGAAATACGCGCCGATGAAGTCTGAATTTGTCCGGCAGATTGCGCAGGACAGCACGGTCAAGACGGAGATCAGCGACGATATGTTCAGCGTTCCTACTGTTGTCGCAGATGCGGAAATGGTAGACAATATGCCTGTTGACCAGACTACAGGTGAGGTCATGGAGGGCGCTACAAATGCTGAATAAAATCGTCCTGATGGGCCGCCTGACCCGTGACCCGGAGCTTCGGCAGACGCAAAGCGGAAATTCTGTTGCGTCCTTCACGCTTGCCTGCGACCGCGATTTCGCGGCGCAGGGCGCGGAGAAGGAAACGGACTTTATTGATGTTGTCGCATGGCGCGGCACGGCTGAGTTCGTCAGCAAGTATTTCTCCAAGGGCCGCATGGCCGTGGTGTCTGGCCGTTTGCAGATCCGCAACTGGGAAGATAAGGACGGAAACAAGCGCAAAACGGCAGAGATCGTCGCAGAAAGCGTTTATTTCGGCGACAGCAAGCGGGACGGGCAGAATGCTTCTGCCGCTGCACCGGCCTCTTCGGAGTTCAAGCCGCTGCCGAGCACAACGCCGGTTCCGTTCTCTGCGACGGATATGCCGCAGATGGAGATTGGCGACGACGACCTGCCGTTCTGAGGGCTGACGGATGGGAGATAAAAAGGAATACGTCAAGCTGTGGCTGAGTTACAGGAGCTATTTCGAGGCGTACAGTGCCGCTGAGGTGGGGCGCTTGGTGCTGGCCGCGATGGATTATCGCGAGTCGGGAGCAGAGCCAGAGTTCAGCGGGAGTGAGCGTTTCATTTGGCCTGCGATTCGACGGGACATTGACGAATCCGTAGCGGCGCAAAAAGCCGTCTCCGCGTCCAGAAGCGAGGCAGGAAAGCAGGGCGGTCGGCCTGAATCCGAAAAAGCAAATGCTTTTGACGAAAGCAACGAAAAGCAAAAAAAGCAAATGCTTTCCGATGAAAGCAAAAAAAGCTATGGACAAAGGAAAAGGACAAAGGAAAAGGACAAGGACATGGACAGTATTCTTTCCCCCCTACCCCCCACACTGCGCGAATCCGTTGAGAAATGGGTGGCATACAAGGGAGAACGACGGGAAGAGTATAAGCCTGTCGGCCTGCAAAGCCTTGTCACACAGATCACGAAAGCCGCAGAGGAATATGGCGAGGCTGCAATGATCGACGTGATAACCCGCTCTATGGCCGCAAATTACAAGGGGATCGTGTTTGACTGGCTGAAAGAGGCCAACACACGCCCTGCGGCGCTTGGCCGCGCTGCAAAGCCCGGCTACGGCGTGCAGGGGCATCATGACGAACTGAATCCACTGGAACGTGCAGCCGTGGACAGAGTGATGGGGCCGGTGTCAAAGGGCGCTGCCCGATTGCAGCAAGGCGTGCAGCGCCACGGGGACGAACTTGATGCGTTCCAGCTGGAGGCGGTCGAGCGAATGCTTGCGGAAAACAAGGAGGATAAGACATGAGATTTGTTTGCGATTGCTGCCACGATCTGACGAACATCGAGGCAGACCGGATGGAGATCCAGGGCGAGAAACTGATGGCGTACAGCCGCGGGCGGCTGGTATATGTGGCGGATCTGGGGCAGATCATGCTGGCCAAGCTGACGCCGACGGGGAAGGAAACAAAATGCTGACGCATCTGAGCCTGTTTTCCGGGATAGGCGGGCTTGATCTGGCTGCCGAGTGGGCCGGATTTACGACCGTCGGGCAGTGTGAATTTGCCGACTACCCGACGAAGGTGCTGGAAAAGCACTGGCCGGATGTGCCGCGCTGGCGTGATGTCCGGACGCTGACAAAGGAGAGTTTTTATGAGCGGACAGGCCTACGAACAGTTGACGTTCTCTCTGGGGGATTCCCCTGCCAGCCCTTCTCCGTGGCTGGAAAGCAGAAGGGCAAAGGGGATGATCGATACCTCTGGCCGGAGATGCTTCGAGTTATCACCGAGCTGCGCCCGCGTTGCGTTGTCGGTGAGAACGTACCTGGAATCATCAAGATTGCCGCCGGGCAGGTGGTCGAGGATCTGGAGCGTGCTGGATATCACGTCGTCGTGTTCAATTTTGAAGCTGCGGCTGTCGGAGCTTGGCACAGACGGTCCAGGGTATTCTTCGTCGGAATCGCAGATGTGGCCGACACCGACGACAGTAGGCTGCACGATAGCATCAGAAAAGAGAATCAATTTGATTGCGGACGGGAAAACGACATTTGCAAGCAATCAGGGGGAGCGTGGAGGCTTATCCAATCTGCGGGAGCACGTGCTTGCGCGGACGAAAGGCTTGTGGACAACGCCCTGCGCAGCGGATGCGCAGGGATCGCACGGCGGAAACAATCACAGGAGCTTGCGGACGGACGTTGCTGGACAGCTGAACCCGATGTGGGTCGAGTGGCTCATGGGGTTCCCGCAAGGGTGGACAGACTTAAATGCCTCGGAAACGCCGTAGTGCCGCAGCAGGCATACCCGATTTTTAAGGCATTGATGGAGGAAATTTTGAAAGGAGACAAGCATGAGTAAAGCTGTTTTGATCAGCATTCGCCCTGGGTGGTGCCAGAAGATCATGGAAGGGCAGAAAACGATCGAGGTGCGCAAGACGCGCCCGAAGATGGATACGCCGTTTAAGTGCTACATCTACTGCACGGCAGGCAGACCTGATCTGAACATCCCGATTTCTCAGGAGCGGCTTATGCGTGATTATCTGGAAACTGGTTCAATGAAATCGATGAACTGCCCACTTGGGAACGGGAAGGTTATCGGAGAGTTTACCTGCAACAGGGTAACGAACCTTTTTTCAAACAGCAGATTTTGGCTGGACGAGGATGATGTTTTACACACGTGTTTGTCTGCCGCGGAAATGCGAAAATACGCAAATGGCGCGCGTGGGTTATACGGCTGGCACATTTCCAACCTCAGGATTTACGATCACCCGCGCGATCTGTGGGAGTTTACCGGCCTGCGGCAGACAAAATACGGCCTTGCACCCGGGCCGATCACCCGCCCGCCGCAGAGCTGGCGGTATGTGGAGGAAGAGTTATGGAACGACTGACAATCCCTGATGTGCGGGTAGATGAGCACACGACGCGCAGAAGCGTGATTGACGTACTCGCGGTGCGAGAGCACGCGATGGAATTTTATTTTCGGCTGAAAGCCTACGAGGACATGGTTGATCTCGAAACGCTCAACAATACGCCAATCAGCAGGCTTGTAGAGCTTGCCGAGGCCGACAAGGACGGGCGCGTGGACGTGCTGCCGTGCAAGGTGGGCGACGGGCTTTGGACATTCTGTAGTCACCCGGTCGAGCAAGTTTACAGTTTTACTGTGACAGATATAAGCACGCTTAATGGGAGAACTCTGCTGAACACATCACGCTGCGGCGTTATGGATGCACGTGATGTCGGCAAGACGGTTTTCCTCACCCGCGAGGAGGCCAAAAAGGCGCTGCAGGAAATGGAGGGCAAGGCATGAGCGACCCGGGAGTAATCCGTGGGACGATTAACGGACAGGAAAAGTATTGCAGAATCCCAATCCGTAGCCGCCTGTATGAATCCGTGATGGAAGATAATACGACGGAGCTTTCCTCGGAGGCGATTCTCGCCATGCCACATGACAAGGCGGCTGCGGTGATTGATGCAATTATGGCGGACTGGCTCTACTGGCTCAAGAGAGCCGGGGAGTTGTGGGTACTGACGCGCAATTCCGCCGAGGAAACGGAGGGCAAGAAGGATGGCTGAACTGAAACCGTGCCCGTTCTGCGGCGGTGACGTAGAAGAAACAGGCGGTTCGTGTAATTTCGGGAAAAAGATTATGACGCTCAATGTAAAGTGCAGGAAATGCGGGACATCCGTTGCCCTGAAAACAGCATGGAACACGAACGCATACATTGAAGCGGTTGAGGCATGGAACAGGAGTGTAAACCATGCATGAGGAGGAAAGTTGATGCAGGATTGCTGTTTTACATGCAAAAATCTGGAATACAGAAAGAACTACGTTTATCCGTACCGGTGCTTGAAGCACAAAGCAGAACGGTTCTCGGAGAAGGAATTTGAACGGATGTACTTTTCCGGAGAGGAATGCAAAGACTTTGAACAAAGGAGGTGGCCTGATGGGAACGATTCTTGCGATTGACCCCGGCAATACCAAGTCTGGATATGTCATCGTTGAGCACGACGGCCAAGAAATTCGCCGCGTGCTGGAGGCTGGGAAGATCGAGAACCCGGCAGTGACTGATATGCTGGATCGGAAGCTTTATGCGAACTGCATAGACGTCGCGATTGAGATGGTGCAGGGGATGGGGCAGACCGTAGGGCAGGAAGTGTTCGACACCTGCGTATGGATTGGCCGGTTTTGGGAAATAGCGTTGAGGTCGGGAGGCTACGAGCCAATACGGATATACCGCCGCGAAGAAAAGCTTGATCTGTGCGGTTCACTATAGCACCGTGTTCCTGCTGTCTGACGATGAGATCAAACGCGGTCGTGTTATTGCGACTCCGGTCGAGAACATTGTCCTGTACTACATTGACCCAGCTGACAGCGATTTCGCCCGTGCCGGTCTCGACTACAGAACCGACGGAGAAACCAACCTTGTCGGTTTCCATGTGCAGGGCAACTACTCCACTGCGGTCTCCGAGTCCTTTGCGATCATGGGCATGACCCTGTTCGCGGAGTATCAGGACGGCATTGCCGTTGCTGACATTGACGAGACCCCGACGCTCGGCACGCTGACGGTTACCTCTGCGGCGGACACGGCGACAGGTGACACGAAGATCACGGTCAACCCAGCGAAGGAAGCGTCTGGGAATGTCTATAAGTACAAGGTAGGCGATTCGGCTCAGACTGTGGCCTATGGCCAGAATGTAAGGACATGGTCGACGTGGGACGGCAAGTCCGATGTCACGGCAGCGACGGGCAAGAAGATCACAGTCGTTGAGGCTGACGCGACTTACAAAGCGCAGAAGGCTGGCAATGCGACGGTAGCGGCGAAGTAATGGGGGTGGCGGTGTGATGCTGACTGAATTATGTGGCGTGCTTCGGAACTGGTTTGAAACTGACAGAATCAGTGGCACGTACACGGTCGAAAACGGCAGCATCACACTGCCGTGTTTGCAAAACGGGCAGTTTTTCCGCGTGGTGGGATCTGTTTTCAACGACGGAGTTCACCAATACCCGGATTACGCGATGGCAGACGAGACATTTGACGGCTCTATCTGGCCGATGGCCGTCCCCTCCGCTGTCCTTGCCCTCGAAGCTGAGATCAGAGCATGGCAGGAGAAAAACGGCGACGCAGCAGCAAGCCCGTTCACCTCGGAAAGCTTCGGCGGCTATAGCTACTCGAAGGGATCAAGCGGAAGCACGTCCGCGAGCGGGGCCGTGACATGGCAGATGACGTTCAAATCGCGCATGAACCAGTGGAGGAAGATCTGATATGAGCTTACTTGATGATTTTGCCCGCCCGTGCGTGCTGCTCGAAAAAAGCCGCACACCGGATGGAGCGGGCGGATATATCACAACATGGACGGATGGCGCGGAGTTTATGAACTATCAGGCGCTTGACACGTCCATGGAGGCGCGCAGAGCGGAGAAAGAGGGCGTGACAAGCGTTTACTCGGTGCTTGTGCAAAAGGCCGTACCAATCGATTATAACGACTTCTTCCGCGACAAGACGACCGGCGAGACGTACCGCGTCACGTCCGAGCCGAAGGACAAACAGACGCCGAAGTCCGCAAGCTTCGCCCTGAAATACTTCACTGCTGAAAAGAAAGCACTGCCGACATGACAAAAGACAAAGCATTGCACGCGTGGTTTTCACAGTTCCTGACGGCGTATCCGACTTCGAGCGTGCCGGACGACGCCGTTTTCCCGTGGCTGACCTATGAACTGATCACAGGCGCGTGGGACAGCGGAGAAATCGGCCTGACAGTAAATCTGTGGTACTACACCACGCAGGAAGCAGAACCGAACGCGAAAGCGCAGGAAATCTCGGACGCTATCGGCTTGGGCGGCGTGTTTGTGCCGTGTGACGACGGCGCAATCTGGATCAAGCGCGGATCTCCGTGGTGCCAGAACGTCCGGGACGATTCTGATGCAAATATCAAGCGGCGGTACTTGAACATTACAGTCGAGTACATCACCGCAAACTGAAAGGACTGATTTCATGGCAAAATTCACAAAAATACCTGCTGATACCTTCAAGCAGCTGCAAATCAACGCCGGTGTAATTCTGAGCGATTTCACACCGGCGACCGGTGCGTTTGAACCAGAAAATCAGCTGGGCGCAACGACCGGCGGCATTACGTTCGCGGCGACACCGACGTTCTCTGACTACGGCGAAGATGTAGATAATTGCCCCAAGAATACACTCGAACTGAAACGGCTGGATGACGTGGACGTAAAGTGTTCCGGAACGTTTGTCACGGTGACGACCACATCTGCCAAATCCCTTATGGCGGCGGCGGACATCGACGGCACGGACGCAACGAAAGTTGTTCCGCGCCGTGACCTGGACAGTTCCGACTTCAAGGACATCTGGCTTGTCGGCGACTACTCTGACAAGAACGGTGCAACCAATGGCGGCTTTATCGCAATCCGTTTGATGAATGCGCTTTCTACGGGCGGCTTCCAGCTGAAGACTGCCGACAAGAACAAAGGCCAAATGGCGTTTGAGTACACCGCGCATTACTCGATCTCAAAGCAGGATGTTGTGCCGTATGAGCTGTACATCAAGGCCGGTACGGCAGAAACCTGATAGGAGGCCGATATGAAACTTTCGGAATTCAGCACCGATAAGGCGGCAGATGTCCTCTGCGAAATCAGCGTATACGCGCTGAACATCGTGTCAGACGAAGAACTCAGGGGAAGCCTGAAAAAGCTGACAGACGACGAAAAGCCGCAGACAGTCGGCGAGAGGTACGCAATCGGCGTGCAGCGCATCGGCCAGTGGATCCCGCTGATCCTGAAAAAGCATAGAGAAGACGCGTTCAGCATTCTGGCTGTGGTAAACAGCGTGACAGTTGACGCGATCCTGGAGCAGAACGTTCTCGTTACAATGCGGCAGATCCGGGAACTGGCAGAGGACAAAGATCTCACTGATTTTTTCAAATCGTGCGCGTCGGAGGCGAAAGCGTAACGCTTGCGCTTCTGGCAGCTCCAAAAATAAGCGCCGGAGGGCTGATTCGCCTTTTGCCGATTTTAATAAAGCGGCAGAACGAGGAATCAGCCTTTCGCATTTATGCGGCGGAGTGTATGCGCACGATCACGGAAAACACAGCGAAATTCGCGGGCGGAAGCTTTGTGCAGGCAAAGTATACCGACATCATCAGCCCGAAGCCGCAGGACAACCGAACCTGCGAGGAGATCACCGCCGACGTTGTACGCCGGTGCGGATTGAAGGTGAAAAAATCCAAAGATGAATCTGTTTGAACTTTTTGTAAAAATCGGCGCCGATACGTCCGAGGCAGACAAGGGCATCGACGAAACCGGGAAGAAAACATTCGGCCTCGGCGAGAAGATTAAAAACGGCCTTGCTACTGTCGGCAAGGCTGCGGTAGTCGGCGTGACGGCAGCGGCGACGGCAATCGGCACAATCGGCACAAAGGCGGTCCAGGCATACGCAGACTATGAGCAGCTCGTCGGCGGCGTGGAGACGCTTTTTAAGGATAGCCAAGATAAAGTCATGGAGTACGCAAACAACGCGTATAAAACCGCTGGGTTGTCTGCGAATGAGTACATGGAGACGGTGACAAGCTTTTCTGCATCCCTGCTGCAGTCTCTCGATGGGGATACCAGTGCAGCGGCAGAAAAAGCAAATTTGGCGCTGACTGATATGTCCGATAATGCCAACAAAATGGGATCGGACATGACTTTAATCCAAAATGCATATCAGGGCTTCGCAAAAGCAAACTATACGATGCTTGATAACCTCAAGCTCGGCTACGGCGGCACGCAGGCCGAAATGCAGCGCCTCCTTGAAGATGCGGAGAAAATTTCCGGTATCAAATACGATATTTCCAGCTATGCGGATATCGTAGATGCAATCCATGTCGTGCAGACCGAAATGGGCATCACCGGCACGACCGCAAAAGAAGCCGCGTCCACAATTCAAGGCTCGTTCGGTATGGTAAAAGCCGCATGGAAGAACCTCGTGACCGGCCTCGCCGACCCGGATCAGAATCTCGGAACTCTCGTGGGCAACTTCACGGATTCCATTGTCGTTGCGGGCAATAACCTGATCCCGCGCATTCAGGAGCTTTTGCCGCGCATTGTGGAGGCGATTACTACGCTGATGGTAACCGTAAGCACGCAGCTTCCGGGCATACTCGGATCCACCCTTCCCTCGCTTATTGAGGGCGCATCAAATCTGGTTACTGGGCTTATGTCCGCGCTCCCGGAGATCCTTACCGTTCTGGGCGATATCGCGCCGACGGCAATTGGGATTCTCGTTCCGGCCATAGTCGAGCTTCTGCCGGAAATCATTCAAACCGGTATAGATGTTATTATCTCTCTGGTACAAGGCATTACGGAGACGCTTCCGGAATTGATCCCGGCGGCAACAGAAGCAATCATCAAAATTGCTGAGACGCTGACCGACCCTGGAAATCTCGGGAATTTGGTAGATGCGGCGCTTGAGATCATCCTCGCTCTGGCGGACGGGATCATTGATGCCGTCCCGAGGCTGCTTGAGGTGGCTCCCAAGATTATCACAAATCTCATCACCGCGCTTACTGAAAACTTCCCCAAAATCATCGAATCCGGCGCAAAACTTGTTAAATCGCTGATTGATGGCCTGATTAAATCCATTCCGCAGCTTACTGCGGCTGCGCCAAAGCTTATTATCGGGATTGTACAGGGGATTCTTAACAATCTTCCGCAAATCATCATGTCCGGCCCGCAAATCATTATGGCGCTTATTGAGGGCCTTATTAGCGCAATCCCGGATCTTGTCATGTCGATCCCAACGATAATCAAATCGATTGTAGATACGTTCCTCGGATACGATTGGGGCAGCATCGGAACAAATATCGTTGACGGTATCAAAAACGGATTTCTGCATATGTGGGAGAGCCTAAAGCGGACGGTAAGCGATATGGTCGATGGCCTTGTAAGCGGTGTCAAGAGCATCCTCGGTATTGCGTCCCCGTCTAAAGTCTTCGCCGGAATCGGCGGCTACATGGCAGAAGGACTTGGGCAGGGCTTTGACCGCGAAATGACTGACGTTCGGAAGAATATCGAGGATCAAATGACTTTCGGCACAACGTCCTTCTCCGTGTCCGGTGCGGCAAAGTCCTCTGTCGGCGTCGTGAACGGCCTGCTGGCCAACAACCAGCCGAGCGGGCTGACACAGGTGAATCTTGTCGTTGACGGCCAAACGCTGGCGCGGGTGCTGTTTGACCCGCTGCGAGGCGAAATTCTGCAAAGGGGTGTGTCACTTGCGTAGAATTAAAATCACGGACGGCACAAACACAGTCACCCTTCTGCGTGATCTCGTATTCACGATTCAGCCAAAGGATATTGGCGCAACCGCGACAATGGCATCCGGAAAGACCGTCATGGACATTATCGGCGTAAAAAATGAGCTGAAAATCCCGACCGGGTGGCTATCCGTTTCCGATTTGCGGAAGCTCCGCAGCATGATCAACACGAAACACGTGTTGAGCGTGACATACCCGGATGTAGACGGCGACAAAACACGGGATTTTCTGTTCAGTCAGCCGGAATACAAGGCCATTATTTACGATGAGTACGGGGTTTCCCAATGGTGCGGCGTGACCATCACCGCAACGCAGCAAGGGGTGGACTGATGCAAAAGGTATCAAGTGGATTTACACCGTTTTCCACCGTCCGGGATATCGGAATGCTCGTCCGGTTTTACCTCGTCGATCCGTCCGCAAAAAAGAACGGAACGGTTTCAGCATCGGATTCCGCGCCAGGAACCAGAGCAAGCGAGACAATCAGCGAAAACGAAACCATATCCGGGAAGTTTGCCGGGCTGGAGCTGAATCGATGGATGCTGGATGGCACAATTGATATCCCAAATGGCGGATTTGAAGGGCAGCAAACAGGCTGGTGGAGCGGGGAAGTTTCGGACGAAAATGCGGAGCTGGACAGTACCATCACCTTCGAGTTCTCCGCGCCGGTGTCGACCGTTGGATGGGCGCTGCTGTTCGACGATAAAATACAGCAGTATCCGGCCCAGATCACACTAACCGCATACGGGAGCGATAACGCCGTGATTGCAGCCGCAACAAAAGCGATCACACAGGTTCGGCAGAACATCAGCCTGCCAGCGGCAAATTACACAAGGCTGACGCTTCAGTTCGATAAGACGTACTTGCCGAAAACACGGGCAAGGCTGCGGCAGATCGATTTCGGACTGACGGAAACATATGAAAACGATAGCCTGGCAAATGTACAGATCGTGGAGGAAGCGTCCGTTTCCTGCGATGCTTTCCCGTCGAGGCAGATATCCTTTACGTTCGATAACGCTGATCACAGATACAACATCCTCAATCCAGATGGAATTTTTGCGGTGATTCAGGAGGGGCAAAAGCTTCTGGCAAAGTGCATCGTAAACGGAGAAAACGTCGATGTCGGCGAATTTTTCTTCACGTCGGTAACGGCAACAAATTCCGGCGTAACGGCGCAGCTGGTAGGCAACGATATGGCTGCGGCGCTCGAACGGGCGACATATGAATCAGGGAGCGCTACCGCGTGCGAACTGCAAGCGGCGGTCGCCGCCGTCCTGACCGGCTATGATATCACGGTAATCTATGGCGGCAATGCGGCAGAAAGAACAGTTGTTCCCGCAATTCCAAGAAAAACAACGCGCCGGGAAGCAATCCGGCTGCTGGCGCAGGCGGCCATGTGTTCCGTGTGGTTTGATCGAGCCGGGGATCTGCATATTGCGGAGCTGTCTTCTGGCACTGTGCGCGGGGCCATAACACCGGACGAACTGTATGATTACGACGGCGTGAGCATCGCGGAAGCAGTTGACTGCGTAGAACTGCACATCAAGAGCGATTATTCAGATAGCGTCGACGAAACGATAACAGCCGGGAGCGGAAAAAACATCAAGAGCATCAGCAATCCGTGCGTGGCCCCAGAAAACTATCAACGCGTCGCTGCGTGGCTGCTGGCACAGTACAACCGCCGCAAAATCTATAGCGTAAAAAACCGGTGCAACCCGGCGCTCGAAACCGGGGACACGATCAAAATTTCGGACGCATTCGGACAGAATGAGAGCGCGGTGCAAACGGGCCTCGCGCTAACATTTGATGGGGGCCTTTACGCAATCACAAAAGGAGTGGGTGTATGAGCACGATTATCGATACCCTCATCAGCAATCGGACGCAGGCGGACGTGGAGCGGGTGCGGGAGCTGGCGGCGAAGGGCTTTTCCGCCATGACGGCAGCCGAGCAGGCGGAATGGCTTGCGGGGATGAAGGGCGCGTACAACGCTTCCGATCTGAACCGCGTAGGAACGGCCCTGAACTATCTGGCGGCGCGCCTCAGCTCGATTTGCGGCAGGAGCATTACGTGGACGGCAAAAACCGATTGGGCCGTAACGGACATTATAACGGTATCACAGGCCGAGGCATACCGCAAGCAGGTGCAATCCATCCGCGACGCGCTTGCGTATCCTGCCGGGACGCCGGACGCGCCGCAGCTGGCGCGCCTGACCTACACCGGCGCAAATGATATCGAGCGCATTCTGGTGCTCTGCGAGGACTTAATCGTCAACGTTGCAAAATCTTTTCGCCACACCGGCGCGGCGGAGTGCGCCGCAGGAGGATTACTCACATGAAAGATAGGCAGCCAACACAGGTTTTAGCCAACGGCGCGATCCGCTACGGCGTCTATAACGCCGACGGCACGCTCAACCACTACGAATACCTCAAGCGCGAGGACGCGCCCACCGTCGAGGGAACGCCACTCAACAAGGCAAATCTGCTATCCGATGCAACCGCCGCGAAGATCTGGCCCGGCTCGAAGAAGCCGGACGACCCGACCGTGAATGACGCGCTCGGCAAGCTTTCGGAGGGTACGGCCAAGGTCGGCGACATCGCTATCACCGCCCGCACAGACCTCTCCGACGCATGGCTCCCGTGCGACGGGCGCACTGTATCGCAGGAACAGTATCCAAGCCTTTGCGCCGTCCTGCGGACGCCGGACAGCCCGGCGATTTGGACGGAAAAGACCGTATCAACAAACGTCGGAGCGGGCGGCGACGCGATCTCCTACGAAAACGGACATTGGTTCCGCACGTACCGGGACGCGACATCCGCGCACATTCTGGTGTCGGACGACGGCGAGACGTGGGTAGAATGGCCGATTCCGCAGAACTTCTGGACCGACTCGACCACACTTACTTCTCGAATTGTAGCAGCAAATGCTGTAAAGTACTACAATAATCAATATGTATGTAGCGTGTTAGTACTGTGCGCTACAACATCAGGCACAAAATACAGTTGGGGTGTTCTATTTGCAAGAGAGGTATTTAACGCATTTCAAATCGATTCCCCAGGGGTCTTCACCTGGTATGGTTCAGATCAGGTAGAAGACTTTACAGGTACGCGTGCAGACATATATTGGGATGGCCGCTACTTCTTTATAGTAGGTATAGAGGACGTTCCCTACGCCTCCATCGCCTTATTTCGATATACAGATCAGCTTACAGCTAAAACCAGACCAGCAACTAGCTCGGAAACATCGTGGACTGCTGGATCGCAACTCCCTGGGCGTGCTCTGCAGAAGATTCTCGTTCTGGCAGCAGGCGATGGCATTTTTGTCGTAACTATACGTCCTTCCGACTCTAATGTCGACAACTCATACGGGTGGCTTTCATACTTCCAAGGTGTTACAGCATCACGACTTGACAAAGACCTGAACACACTTAAACCATCAGATTCTATTGAGTATGAAGCCTTTTTTGAGGTGAATAACGATGTATACCTATACTACACATTAGACAGGTCTGAATATTATCGCCGCAAAATAACGGTTGGAAGCACACTGGACGTATCGACGTCTAGGATAACTGAAGGCGATAGAATACAGTATGCGATAAGCTGCAGCGATCAGGTTGTAGGGGTGTACGATTCGACGGTTAAAGTAGCAGAAAATATAGAGCAAGGATGGGATTTTTCGGTTTCACTTCCTAAAGCCATTGGTAACTATCCTGTTGCAGTAGGTACCATCGTAAGACTGCCATACAAGTCTCAGGGCACGATTGTACAGGATGGTGTCCACGATTTTGCGTACGACAACAAGAAAATCCCTGCCATTACACCCGATAGTCGCAGCAAAGCCTACATCAAGGCGCTGGAGGAATAGCCATGCGGGATAGAATCGGCACAAACGATCTCGCAAACGGGGCCGTCCGGTACGGAGCGTATGACGCGGACGGAAGCCTCCTGCGGTACGTATGGCTTCGCCCGGAGGACGAGCCGCTAGAAGCTGGAACGCCGCTCACGGCCGGGAACCTGCTGACGGAACAGAGCGCCGCAAAGATCTGGAGAGCGGGCGACGCACCGGCGAACCCGATGGTAAATGAGGCATTCGAGAAGCTGTCGGAACCGAACTACCGCGTCGGCGATACCATCACAACCATCCGCGTCCTATCCGCCCCGTGGCACGCCTGCGACGGATCGACGTTCTCGCAGACGGCCTACCCGGCTCTCTACGCCGTCCTCGGCGGCACGACGCTGCCGACGATCAGCTATTCCAGCGATACCACCACCTACATCAAAATGGCGGACGATTAGCCCGGCAAATAAAAGAGAAAGGTACAGAAAAATGGACACCAAAACCATCATCGTCACCCTCGCCTGCGCCGCGCTTGGCTCATCCGCGCTGACGGCGGTAGTAAACGCCGTCGTCGGCGCGATACAGAAAAAGCGCGGCAAGGCCACGACGCAGGAAACGCATCTTGCAGAGATCGACAAAAAGCTCGGGAAAATGCAGGAGCATCAGGACGAACAGTATCTGGCAATCCTCCGCCTCACGATCATGAGCGAGGAAATGCCAATGGCTGAACGCCTGATCGCCGGAGAAAAGTATAAAAAAATGGGCGGGAACGGCGACGTGAAAAAATTCCTGCACCAGCTGGAGGCGCAGTGCGGACATAGCAGTGCGCAATAAATTGGGAGGCAGATATGCGGGTAAAAGGCAAGTGGAGCAAGGGCGAAATGGCGCGAACCATTGTTTTGTATCTGCTCCAGCTCATCACGACGGTAATTGTCTGGGCCTGCGCTCTGAAAACCGTCGCCGTCCTAATTGCAGTCATCCGCAACCCGGAGCTCGGCGCGTCGGTCGACCTGTCCGATGTACTCGGCTTTACCGGCTGGGCAACCATCACAGAGCTTGGCCTGCTTGCATTCAAGCGGGTTTTTGCAAAAAAAAATGATCCGGTAGAATAACGAAAGGGGTACACAATATGTATAAGCGAGTGAATTTTGAACCGATGGATAAACACCTGTCGGAAAGCATTCGGGGGAAGCTTGAAGAAGCGGAGGCGCTCATCATGCAGCTCCCGGCGGGAAGGAATAGAAGTATCGCCCTGACAAAGTTGGAGGATACAATGCTTCGTGCGAACCTCGCAATCTCTGACGCGGTTGCGACGAGAAGCGAAAGCGAAACAGAGGACTGAAAGGAGCATACATATGGAAAACATCAAGAAGCGGCTCGGAAATCTGCTGAGCGTCAAATCCATCGTCACGCTGGTGCTGACGGCGGTATTTGCGTACATGGCAGTCGCCGGGAAGATCTCGCAGGACTTTATGATGGTGTATACCGTCGTGATCGCGTTTTACTTTGGCACACAGAGCCAGAAAGCGCAGGACGCGATTGACAACGCCACGAAGGAGGATGCGCAGAAATGAGCATCAAGATCGGGCAGGCCAGTCTCGGCGAGACGGGCGGCCGCAACCAGCAGCCCGGCAATCAGACCGGGCGGGAGCTGAATATCTCCAACTGGTACAATGGCCGCTGGCTCGGCGTACTGCGCTACAAGAGCCGCAAAAAGGCCGAGCGGGCCGCGCAGACGTGCGAGGCGGCCATTAAGAACCGGAACATCGGCTACGACATGGACAACAGGAACACGGCGTATGAGGCCGCCAGAGCCGTCGGATGGGACGTGAGCAGGATCGCAAAGCCTGTGGAGACGGACTGCTCCGCGCTCATGATGCTCTGCGCCGTGGCCGCAGGCTGCGCGTCGGTCGAAGCGCTCTACCGTCGGCAGGGCAACAGCTGCACCACCTACTGTATGCTGCACGATTGGCCTGCGACGGGAGACTTCGAGCTGCTGACCGGCAGCAAGTATCTGACGACGGACGCCAATCTGCTGCGCGGCGACGTGCTGGTAAGCTCGGGCCATACCGTGATGGCCCTCGAAGATGGAAAAAATGCAGAGGAGGAGACCGAAATGGTAGAAAAGAGCAAGATCATCGTGGACGGCAAGGAAATCACCGTCGAACGCATCCTGAAAAACGGCACGAACTACGTCAAGGTGCGCGATATCGCCGCTGCGCTGGATCTCGAAGTGAGCAACAAGGGCAATATCGCCGTGCTGAATCACAAGGAAAAGTAAGGAGGCGGGGCGTATGTCGCCGCAGGCGCGGGCCAAGCTGCCGCCAGAGCTGGGACACCTGACCCGCAAGGATATGGAGGCCGTAATCTATCAGGCCAATCTTGGCCGGGAAAATGAGAAGATCGCGCAGCTCTATTTTGTCGACAAGCTCCCGCAGGTCGACGTTGCGACAGAGATGTTCCTGGGCCGCGCCACGGTCCAGCGCCGCCTGCCGGAGATCATGCGGGAGATGCAGCGGACATCCAGCAAACTGTATAACTGAGATAAGCGCCGAGAAATCGGCGCTTATTTTTAAGAAAATTTTCATTTTCCTCTTGACATTTACACGCATTGCGTGTATAATAAGGCCATAAGATAAAACAAGGCGAAAGCCGGAAAGAGGTACATCATGGAAACCAAGATCATCAACAACCGTTACGAACTCATTGCTTGCACTGCCATTGCCACCGAGGCTGGTGACACGGAAGAACAGTCCGCGATCCTCTGCCGCGATATGGATGCCTGCCTGGGCGATGCATTCTGCGTGTACTTTGGCTACACACTGGACGAACTTGCAGACAGCATTGAAGACGCTGACTATCCCGATTTCAGCGACGATACACTCGCCACCGTCCGCATCGACGGTCAGCCCATCAGCGCGTACTGCTTCTGATCGATGGATCGCATCTGTTCTCAGTGCGGTGCGCACTTCGAAGGATTCTCGCGCGATACAAGATGCCAAAAGTGCCGAAGGACTCCAGTGAGAGCCCTTCGCACAAAGGTTTGCGCGGATTGCGGGAAGAGCTATGAAACATATGGTACGCGCTCATTTTACTGCCCGGATTGCAGCGAAGCGCGAAAACGGATTGCCCGCGCAGAATGCAGGAAGCGAAAGGCGGCGGGCAAAACCCGCCCCATCGGCTCAAAGGATATCTGCGAGCGCTGCGGAGCCGAATACACTGTAGAGGGCGGTTTGCAGCGTTACTGCCCGGACTGCGCCAAAAAGCGCACGAACGAATACTGCCTCGAACGCTTTTACAACGGCGGTGCGGAGCAGAGAAGGGCCCGTACTGATTCCAGAGCCATCGCAACAGCGAACTGCATTGTGTGCGGCAAGCCGTTCCCGCTGGATGGGGCGCGTGACAAATGCTGCTCGGAGGAATGCCTGCGTATCCGAGCCCGGCAGCTTACTGCGCTGCATTATCAGGAGCATACCGAGCAATACAAAGAGCGGTGGCAGCAGTGGTATGCAGAAAACAAAGAAGAGTACCTGGAAAAGAAGAAGTCCGCAAAGAAAAGCAAGGAGGAATCCCGATGAAACTCACACCCTTTATTCGTTTCGCCCTCTACACCGAAACCGACGCATACGCCGACCGCGAAGCATACATTTCCGATATGGCGCTATCGAGCGTCTGGGGCGACGCCGAAGACGAAGAGATTCCGGCGGAGCGGCTGGCGCTGCTCGGCGGGATCTGGGACGGCACGCACTGCACGATCCCGGAGCTGATTAAGCAGCACGGCCTGACGCAGACGGGCTTCGCGCAGTATTTTGGAATCCCGCTGCGCACCGTGCAGGACTGGTGCGCTGGGCGGCGGGGATGCCCGCCGTATGTGGCCGCGATGGCGGCAGAGATTCTGGCTGTGAACGAACGATAACAAAAACTAAGCCCGTGGAATAACCACGGGCTTAAATTTTGAACCAAATTGATACACAACTGAGGCACAAGAAGCCGTAAAAAAGCCCATACTGGACACACAAAGGAGTGTTCGGTATGGGCTTTTCTTATTTTAATCCAAATCCCGCCGGGCAGAAGGTCGGGGACTGCACCGTCCGGGCTATCGCAAAGGCGACCGGGAAGAGCTGGGACGAGGTGTATATCGGATTGTGCCTGCAAGGACTCATCATGGGAGATCTGCCGAGCGCAAACAGCGTATGGAGCGCTTACCTCCGGCAGCAGGGCTTTACCCGGAACGTAATCCCGAACACGTGCCCGGACTGCTATACCGTCGCGGATTTCTGCGCAGATCATCCGCGCGGCGTGTACGTGCTGGCTCTATCAAGCCATGTGGTCTGCGCGGAGAACGGAAGCTATTTCGATACATGGGACAGCGGCAATGAGATCCCGCTGTTCTACTGGGCAAAGGAGGAAGCTTAATGTTTGGACAGCAGCCGTATGTGTATCAGCAGCCGATTTACAATCAGCCGCCCATGCCGCCGATGCAGGAGCCGCAAATGCAGATGCGTCCGCAGTATCAGCCTGCGCCGCAGATGCCAGCTTATCAGCCGCAGCCCCAGCAGCCGCAGAATCAGTCGATCATCTGGGTTCCGAACGAGCAGGCGGCGAACGACTTTATTGTCGCGCCCAACAACGCAGTAACGCTTTGGGATATGAACGCGCCGGTCGTGTACGTCAAAAAGGCCGACGCAAGCGGAAAGCCGACCATGACAACGTATGATCTTGTGGAGCGCGCACAGGCCACGCCAGCGCCCGCAGCGCCGCGAAAAGACATGAGCGAAGAATATGTGACCCGCAGGGAGTTTGAGGAGCTTGTGGCGAAGCTGTCCGCCCCAAGCGTCAGGCCGCGAAAGATGAAGGAGGCGGACAATGAACCCACTGTTTAACGCCCTCGGCGGCGGACAGCTGCCCGGCCCGATGGGGCAGTTCCAGAACATGATACAGCAGTTCCGGCAATTCCAGAACAGCTTTCAGGGTGATCCAAAAGCAGAGGTTGAGAAGCTGGTACAAAGCGGGAAAATCACGCAGCAGCAGTTGAACCAGCTGCAGCAGGTGGCGGGGCAATTCCGGCAACTGCTGCAATAGTTCGGGAATTCCGAACAGTTGAACGATCAAAATCGTGGCCACGATTGAGATAAATCTTTTGAATCTACGAAAGGAATGAAAAATATGAGTTTGAATGACGGCTCCCCGACCATGACAATGCCCGTCGCGCCTACCGGCATGACAGGTGGCGGCTGGGGCGGCTTCGGCGGTGATAATGGCTGGTGGATCATCATCCTGTTCCTTGCCATTTTCTGCGGCTGGGGCGGCAATGGAAACGGATTCGGCAACAACGGCAGAAATTCCGGCGGCGTTGTAGACGGCTATGTGCTGGCCTCTGACTTCTCCAACATCGAGCGCAAGCTTGACAGCGTAAACAACGGTGTCTGTGATGGCTTCTACGCCATGAACACTGGCATGCTCAACGGCTTCGCGAATGTAACGCAGGCCGTGACCAGCGGCTTCTCGCAGGCTGAGCTTTCCCGCTGCAACCAGCAGGCCGCGCTTATGCAGCAGTTGTTCCAGATGCAGATGCAGTCGCAGAATTGCTGCTGCGAAAACCGTGCGGCAATTGCTCAGGTTCGCTACGACATGGCGACGCAGGCGTGCGACACCCGCAACACCGTGCAGAACACCACGCGCGACATCATCGACGCGATGAACTGCGGCTTCCGCAGCATCGACCAGCGTCTGACGGCGCAGGAGCTGGCTGCAAAGGATGCCAAGATCGCCGAGCAGGCGCAGCAGCTCTTCGTTTCGAACCTCGCGGCAAGCCAGAACGCACAGACGCTCGATCTGCGTAACTACGTGAGCGGGCAGCTTGCATATTATAACCCGCGTCCGGTTCCGTCCTTCGCGGTCCCGGCCCCGTACCAGTACGCAGGATGCAACGGCTATAACGGCGGATACAACTACGGCTGCGGCAACTGCGCGTAACAACTCTACATCGTAGAGCTTTTTCGTGGACTCACGAAAATGGTCGGCCCCATTGCCGATACTCGACAGCAACGCGGCGGGGCAATCGTCCCGCCGCTGTATTTTTATGAAAGGAATGATTTTATGGCTGAATTTACATCATCCGGGATTCAAACTGTCGCCGCTGGGCAGAACGTCCCTCTGATCTCCACGGCAGCTTGCGGAAAGCCGTGCATCGTACATCGAGAAGGAAGCGGGCTCGTTACGCTGCGCGGGCTTACGCAGCAATGCAAGGCGAAGTTCCGCGTATCCTTTGGCGCGAATATCGCTATCCCTACAGGCGGAACAGTAGGTGCCATTACCGCTGCGCTCGCAATCAACGGCGAACCTCTGAGCAGCGCCACAGCGACCGTAACCCCTGCGGCTGTTGAGAACTATTTCAACATCTTCGTTTCCACATTCGTGGAAGTCCCGCGCGGCTGCTGCCTGACTGTAGCGGCGAAGAACACCAGCGCGCAGGCGATCAGTTTCGCAAATAGCAATATGATCGTCGAGCGCGTATCGTGAAAGGAGGATGCAATATGTACGATCTGAGAAATCTCCGCGAAATGCTCTGCAAAGAGCTGGACGAAATCGCCGAGAAGCGCGAAATGTCTGCGGGCGACCTCGACGCGATCCAGAAACTTACCAGCTCCATCAAGAATACCTACAAGATCGAGATGGCTGAAGACAGCGGCTATTCCCGCGATGGCGAGTGGGAGGCGGATATGCGCGGTACTTACGGCCGGGGCAGCTCTTACCGTGGCCGCCGCCGTGACGCAATGGGACGCTATACCCGCGCCGATGCCCGCGAGCATATGCGCGCGCAGCTGGACGATATGATGCGCGACGCGGACGACGATAAAACCCGTGACGCGATCCGCCGCTGCATGGAGCAGATCGAGCGGGCATAAGGAGAGCGCAATATGTTGGATGCAGCCGAAATCCGGAAAGAGATTGCTCGCCTGGAATATGAGGAATCCGACTATAAGAATTACGCTAAGCTTGCGGATCTGTACGTGATCCGCAAGCAGATGCAGGAAGAGGAACGGGGCGACGGCGGCAAGTATGTGGGTTACTACTCCGGCGCTTCCGCCCCTGTGACCGCAGAACCGGCTACCGTGGGCGAGTACGGGGACAGTGAGTTTTTACTTGCGGTAGCCGGGAAAGACCCGGCAAGGGCTTGGGCGGTTGTTGATGAACTTATGGACACACTATCGCTTGTGAACCGAAAAGTCTATGATTCTATGCTTCGGAAAATAAAGTCCATGTAGCAAAAATAGGGGAGTCCCCTCGCATTGCGCTGAATTTGTAGCATACAATGTAGCATACGGGAAATAATTTTATGTTACAGAGCGTGCCATAACGTTATTTTTTGCTTTTTGAAAATACGCAGAAAATAGGGTGAAAATCATAAAAAAGTACCGATTTTAGCTTTAAAACAGCTAAAATCGGTACTTTGGCGCGGAAGGAGAGATTTGAACTCTCGCGCGCTTTTTAGACGCCTACTCCCTTAGCAGGGGAGAAAAAACCATTGAAAACACTGGGGAAATTGGCATTTGTAACATATTTTGTAGCATACAGAATTCACTCTGGCGATTCGTTTTGCAACTGATTTACGGCATCGACCATGCCTTTCATGTCCGGGTGTACGTACCGTTGGGTAGTCGTTATCTTCGTGTGGCGCATGATTTCCTTGATCGTAAACGGGTCGATATTTTTCATCGCGAGGGCTGTAGCGGTTGTATGGCGGCATGAGTAAGGTGGTAGCTTTTGCACTCCGGCAAGCTCCAAACACTCATAATATCTCTTGTAAAAATTATCTTTGTTTATGCAGCAGATATTTCCGACGCGCGATTTGCTTTCTTCGCATAGTTCATGCAGCACCGGCGCAACGAAATCCGGGAAGACCATAGGCGTTTCCTTCCGCTTCTTTGTCTTTATGCCGCCTCGGACGATCTCATTCTTTTCAAAGTCAATCATATCTTTCTTGAGTTTCAGAAGCTCACCGGGCATCATGCCGGTATAAATCATCGTTAAAATAAACCCAATGAAGTGGTCTTTTGCATACGCTTCCCATAGCTTTTTTACGTCGGCGTCGGTAAACGGTTCCGGCGACTTCTCTTCCAATTCCGGAAGCTTTATGTACTTTGCAAGATTCACGGTTGTTTGCTTTTCTGCGATTGCGAGGTTATAACAGTGGGAGAGGACGGTTTTCATATCTTTCCGCGTGTAATAGGTGCTGGCGTTGCGGTCGATGACAGCCTGTATCTGCGCGATGGTAAGCGCGTCGATCTCACGGTCGGCGATTTCTCTCATGCGCTCGAAAGCCTTTTCCGCCGCTCCCTGACGATCAGCCGATAAGGATAGATAATCCCCACGCAGATATGTTTTGTAGTATTCTCTGAGAGTGGGGATTCGCTGCTCTTCCTTCGGAGGGTTTGCTGCATATTGGAGCGCGGCACGCTTTGACGTAAAGCCTCCCTTTGTCTTCATCTTTTGATGGAGTTTGTCGTTTTCGTCAAGGTACGTCTTTTCAGTCCACCGGGCAGTCCACGTTTTCCCACGCTGGTAGGCGTTTCCCTGCCCGTTTCCGCGCGTCCGATTGCGCTGCGCTTCCTGTTTTTTACCGCACCAGCAACAGTAGGGCGCGCCGTCTGGGATTTCTTTTTTACACCTGATGCACTCCATGTTTCCCTCCACGTTCTTTTCGGATCGCGTAGAAAGTAATTGCCGAAGCCAGCGCTGAACCTACGATCAGGGCAATGCAAACCCATGCAGCTACGGACAAATCTCCATCGCGAATGAGGCCTGCGCTCCGACTCTGCGCATCCGTCACAAGGCAGGCAATCAGAGAAAAGGAGAGCAGCATACAAAACAGGGCGAGGACGTAACACATTGTATGTGTAGACTTTATCTGTGCGCTTTGCACGGCCGCTGTTGCCTCCAGTTTGGCGTTTTCAAGCTCGACGTGATGGATCTGCTTGGTCAGCTTTTCCGGGCTTCCGACGCGATTTTCAAGGCCGAACAGCTCGTCGAGCGACAACCCGAGCGTTTTGCATAGCGCAGCCGAGTTGTAAAGCCGTGGATCCGCTTGTGTTCCAGCGTATAATCGGCTCACGGCAGAGAAGGAAACGCCGGACTCGTTCGACAGCTCCTCCAACGTCATCCCGCTTGCATCTTTTGCCCTTCTGATCTTCCCCTGATACGCGCCGATAAACGGAGCGAGATCCTGTATTGCGGACATGATTACGCCTCCATTCGTAAGTTTCAGTTTTATTTCTTACATTTTCCATATAAAAATGCAAAACATATGACAAGAACGCAGGATTCGCCCTTTTCTTACAAACATTATCTGGTACAATGAAAACGTAGCAGATAGTTCCTGAATCCGGCATCTGCTGAAATGGCCCCACCGTATGTTCCAGATACGATGGGGCCGGGCAAACCAAATATTATATCAAATCATCAGTCCCATAAACTGTACACCATCGGATTCCTGATTCCCAAAAATAACGCGGTCTGTTTGTTTATAATACCATGTTGATTTTTAGAACAATCGTTCTATAATAAATGACAGGAGGAAAAAATATGGAGTGCATCAACATCCGGGTAAACAATGGAAGGGTCGACGTGACGGTCGACGGTGCGAAGCTGACAGACGTGCACAGCGTCAGCGTGGACTACATCAAGGGCGTGCCGCTGCTCTTTTCCTGCGTCGCCGACATAGGCCTGGAGCAGGAAGAACGCCGGGGGCCGCGCGTGCTGCATTAATCTGAATCATCTTGGATTGCAAGTGCCGCAAGCGCCGTATCCGGCGGCGATGGCGTCGTCAGAGGAATCGAACCAGATTTCGTTTTCACTTAGTATTTTTTTGGCCCATCGGCAACTCGGTTTGTGGAATTTGTCGCTATCCTTGCTTGCGACGAATTTTCCAGCGGACTTACCCTGAGAAGGATCTGGAGAAGTAGTTTCCACAGGTGTGTCTGCCTCGCTGACGTCGGAATTGACGTCAGAAGAGAGCACGTCGGGATTGACATCCTTTGAATTTGCTTCCTGCAAGAGATTGCCGGACTGATCTATAAAGCGGACATTGATATTATCAACCGGCTCACCCGTGCTGAAATAGTGGTACAGGCCGCCGCTCATATAAAATGCAAGAGCCATGATAGATTCCTGGAAGCTTACAGTGTCGGAAGACAGCGTGACGGTGAATTTTGTGTAGTCGTCTGCGGCGTCAATCGCGGTGACGTTCGGGTAGTCCTCAGAGCCTACCATATCGGCGAGGCTGCTGTCGATCTGCTCCGCCATATCCTGCATCAGCTTTTTGTGGCAGGCTTCCGTCATAACGTACGTCACGGAGCCGTCCGCATTCAACGTGGCGGACTTGAAGCCGTCTGTCCGCTCGACTACTGCGTCAAGCTCATCCTGTGTGGCGTCTTCGCCTACGTAGTCAGACGGAATTGTGATTTCGACTGTCCCGCCGCTGAACAACGTCCCGGAGTGCTTTTCCACGTTGAAGGATTGCGAAGATTGTTCAGGTGCATCCTGCGCGATGGACTGTTCGGGCGTTTCCGGCGTCTGGGAAACAGCCTCCTGTGCCTGCGCGGGCGGATGATCCGCCTGCTTAGACTGCTTCGGAAAGAACAATATGCCGAGAGCGGCCAATACGGTGACTCCGATCAGAATAAAATTTTTCAAAGAGCCGGTTTTTCTCCTGTTTTTTGCGCCGCATACCTTGCAAACGCGTTCACTGGCGTTGATCTGAGCGCCGCAGGAGCGGCAGATCATCTTCCGGTTCGGCGTGTCACAGTGCGGGCAGAACTTCTCCCGTTCCGGGAACTCTGCCCCGCATCTTGGGCACTGCACAATATATTCATTTTTAGTCATCAATGCGGCACTCCTTATATGGTTTGTGAACAATTACATATTACCACTTAGAACCAGCAGCCGCAATGTAGAAGCTGCACAAAAATAAACGTCGGAATTTGGAAGAATGGAGATAGGAGCTGAAATGAACGAAAGAGAAGCCGCGACAATCAAGGAATTGGTGGAAACTATATCAAGATTCACGCCCGAAAAACTCAATCTTTTTCTATCTGCTTCGCAAGATTTAATAGAGCGGATGCAAGCTCGGGACGATTCATGCAAATCCGAATAATCTGCTGGATATCCTCCGGCAAGTCACGAATAAGCGCTTCGCCATCGGCGGGGCGCTCTTTTTTTATGCCTTTGCCCATCAGTTCTTCTACTGTTACGCCGAAGTAGTCGGCGATTTTTTGCGCATTTACGTCAGAGGGTTTTGTCTTCCGCGCTTTCCAACAGCTTATTGTTGATTTGTCAATTCCGAGTTCTCGGCCAACGTATGCAGGGGTTTTGTTTACAGAAGCGCAAAGCGCAACAAAGTTGTCATAAAACACAATAATACACCTCTGGAATTGTTAAATACGACGAAAGTTGAATTAGTTTGCAAATAGCGGTTGACAGTTGAGAATGTTTGATGTATTATTGCCTTGTGGTTGAAAAAGTTTGCAAAAGACAAGACCCAAGCAACTCAACGCTTGCGCCAATGCTAATGTGTTTCTCGCAAATTCATAGTAGCACAAACAGTAAACAATTTCAACAACAAATTTCAAAAGTTGACTGCGGCGAAAAGAAAAGCCGCCCGTGGTTCGTTCACGAGCGGTTTCCCCCAGAGTTGTTTACCAGAACGCGCTGCACAGGATGGTCGTCTGCATTACTTCGCATCCGTCCGAATTGGTAGAGTTCTTTCCACCGGCTTGGCAATGCCATCCTGACACAAAACGAACTTACGCTTCTATGACGCGCCGCTCACTTTGGCAGTTCTGGCGCTGCCCCTTGCCCTAACGCATCACGCCGTTTCTTTGGTCTGGAACTGGCAAGTTCAAAAGTTTGGTCATGACAACCACCTCCTGAATTTACCTAAAAGGGCTAATGGCAGTATAGCACGTCCGGGGCGTTGCAGTCAACAATTTTAACAGAATGGAGGTGTGTATATGCCTGAAAAATGGACAGGCGTACTGATCGGGAAAATGCACAATGCGCGTGTTTCATACGACGATCTTGCCGCAGAGCTTGGACTTACAAAAGGCTATCTGTCCTTGATCTTGAACGGGAAAAGAAATCCGCCGGGTGCGAGGAAGCGCTTGGAAGACGCGGTTAAGGCCGTGATCGAACGAAGAACGGAGGAAAAATGACGCTGGACGATATCCGGGCAATGTCAAAGCCCACAATCCTCGCAAGCGAGGCGGCGCAGGTGCTCGGCTGTAACCCGCAATGGCTTCGCTTGATGGCGAGGGAACAGCCCGAAAAGCTGGGCTTCCCGGTCTGCTGCACAAGCAAGCACAGAGTAAAGATCCCGAGAGAGCCGTTTTTGCGGTTTCTCGGAGCATGAGGAGGAACAAATGAAAGTTAGAACTGCCGGGAACAGGAACAGAAGGAGGATGCAGCATGGCGGAAGTGAAGACCTACACCCTGACGCTGGATGCGCAGGAGCTGCATGATCTGATCGAGGCGGTGCTGGTCTGCTAGTGCCAGGCAGCGCAGATCATTAACGGACTCAAGCGAAAGGGACTGGATCTGGACGCGCAGAAGCTCGTGACACAAAACGCCCGTCTGGCGCGTCTCGTCAGGCGGATGCAGGAGACGAAGGAGGATAAGCGGAATGCGGAAACTGATTCTCAGCGGAGACGATTGGTTTGAGCTGAAGCACACGCTGGAGCTACTTGTGATCGCGACCCACAATGAGGCCAATGAGTTTGAGGCAATGGCCGCACACCAGCCCGCGGAAATAGCGGAGCGGGCTGCAAACCTCGCAAAACGCCGCCGGGAAAGGATGGAGAACTATAAACGGCTTATGGCACTGGTAGAATCGGCAGAACGGCTGCCGGATACGAAGGAGGACGCAGAATGAGAACCAATCTTGCAGAACGGCTCGGGTATGAGCCGGAGGAAACGACCGAGGAGCGCCGGGAACGGCTGCGGGAGGAATTGGAGGCCCGCAAGGCGGCGCGGCGGATCGTCAAAGGGATGTGCCTTTGGGTCAGCGGCGCAGCGATGATCCTGTCAGCAATGGCAGGGACGGCGGAAATGACGTATGAATGCGTTGTGACTGGCTTCGTCGCGCTCGTGACACTCTTGTATGGGCTGGCATGACGGAAGCAGAGCTGCTGAAGAAGCCCTGCGAGATCTGCAAGGAGCGCGGGCTATGGCGCTCCGGCTGCACCACAGACGGCCGATTCTCCTGTGGCATCTATTGGGAGATCCTGTTCGAGCAGTGGGACGCAACCTGCAAGCTCATCCGAGAGCGCACGAAAAAGAAATGACCCCTGCCGCGCGGCAACGCGGCAGAGGCCGAAAGGAAACTTAAGACGCCTTTATTATAGGGCAGAAAGGGAACCATGTCAAGTTGTTTAACGGATTCCCGCGTCCGGCACGGTGCGAAAGCCTGCGTCGACGCGGTACATCGGGCCGACTACCCGAAGTTTAATAAGGTGCTGCTTTCGCAATGCGAACACCCGGAAAAATACGGTGTGCAGCTTGTACCGGACGCAGCTGCGGCGATCAAGGCGCTGGACGCGCCCAAGAACCGCGCCGACAGGCGGAAGAAGACGAACCGGTATTACTTCCGCCTGACGGATGATCAGGCGAAGAAGCTGGACAGGCTTCTGAAAAAGCTGGGCTATTCCACGGTACAGAGCTTTTGCGAGGCGATGATCCGTCAGGAGGTGAGCCGGAATGGCGTATGACGGCGAAAACCTGTACTTGAGCATTCCGGAGCCGGAACCGAAGATCGTCGGCCAGTGCGCGTACTGCCGGGAAGACATCTATGAAGGAACTGAGTGCTTCTGCTGCAACGGAGTGCTGGTACATACGGAGTGCTTCGGGGACTATGTAAGGGATGAATACAGCGACTCGGAGCTGGCCGGGGCGCTGGGGTTTGAATGGAAAACAGCGTAAGGAGGAACTATGAAGATCTACAAAGGGACAGACAAGGACATGAAGTGCCGCGGGTTTCAATACAAGCTCGGCGAAGCCGCTGTTTTTGATGGAGAGCCGCATCTTTGCAGGGCTGGCCTGCACGCGTGCGAACAACCGATTGATGTGCTGAACCACTATGCACCGAACGAAAGCCGATATTTTGAGGCAGATGCCGAAGAAGTAACTGACGAGCGTGAATCGGATGATAGCAAAATCGTCGCGAAAAAAATGATGTTGAAAGCTGAGATTGGCGTTCCCGGCCTCGTGAAAGCGCAGATCGAATATGTCAAGAACCAAATCGGATTTGAGGACGCGATCAAGCGCGCAAACGCCGAAAAAGAGAATCATGCCACAGGCGATCAGGGCGCAGCCTCCGCCACAGGCTATCAGG
>ENA-OPCN01000654-OPCN01000654.1-human-gut-metagenome-genome-assembly--contig:-NODE-654-length-29300-cov-3.947444_pt1 | contig 29300 bp, 29 predicted proteins | sample MGYA00241567_ERZ501485 | MGnify/ENA primary metagenome ERZ501485 (study PRJEB25962, sample SAMEA2042579) | human gut metagenome | biome: human gut; feature: human-associated habitat; material: faeces...
AGAGCTGGTACAAAAACTGGGATGTGATCTCACCGATCTTCAAGTTTTCCGCTGACGTGAGAAAGGTCATTTACACTACCAATGCGATCGAGAGCCTTAACAGCGGCTATCGTCGTCTGAACAAACAGAGAAGCGTGTTCCCCAGCGATACGGCCCTTTTAAAGGCTTTGTATCTGGCAACCCACGAGATTACAAAGAAGTGGACGATGCCGCTGAGAAACTGGGGCAGAGTTCTTGGCGAGCTGGAGATCATGTACCCCGACAGACTGAGCTGAGCCGGCACGGTCAGTCTGCTTCCATTCCGCTACGCTCCATTTCAGCAGACTGACTGTTGAAGAAACTTGACAAATTACGGTATTTATTGTATACTGTAAAAAAATTGAGCGGCTGTTTTTCAAGCCGCCTCACAATATCGTTTTTTATCACTGTTGTTGAATTTACAGAGATTTTTTCGTAGGGCCAAATTTCGCAGAGCCTATGAGATTCACTTCTTTAGAAATCAATGAAATTAAAAATTTGCATTGTCATCATGCATTTGATCAAATATTATTGTGATAATATCCTGAAAATACGAACGCTTTACATCTTCAAAAGGAGAATCCTCATCTTCTTCCCAACATCTTTTTTTCGTATACACAAGGAATTGGTCGTTTAACTCTCTTGCTTTGATTTCATTGATAATATCTGCAAAATATGGATAAGAGCCATGATGAAAAATATAGTCTGCTGCTTTATAGGCGTAGAAAAACAAATTTTCTTCATCGTTTTTAGAATGGAATGAAGATGAAAAATATGGAAACCACTACCATTGTATGCTGCCAGAATGGAATAGTAAGCATAGTGAAAGCGGAAAGGCTAAGGAAGTAGTGCATTATTATGCTGGTCAAATAATGCCTGAACCATGGGCATCATGGTATAAAGGATATTAAAGCGGTGTTTATGGAGGAAGCTGTATGATTATATCATGTAATAATATTCGTGAAATTGAAAATATCAATTTGCATGATGCGTATATTGAAAATGTAATCTATAATCATTCCAATAAGGTAATTAATGTTGAGTTAGAAAGTGAATGGGAAAAAACTGATTATGATTTGAGCTTTCATGAAGTGCTGTATTATGAAATGACTTGTTGCGATTTTTGGGGCTGCGGATATAATGTGATTTGCTGGTCAAAATTTGATACAACTGAAATTTTCGATAAGTTATTGAGAATCGACAGAATAGAAAAAGCAGAATCTAATTCTGAAAGTAATACGATAATGGATTTATCAGAATATATTGGAATAGATATATTGCTCAACTCCGGAGACCATCTAAAAATAATATGCAAATCAGTGATAATTAGCTAAAAATAGTTTTTATTCAGTAATATGGAAAGCTTAACGAGACTAAGACCAACACCTATGACGGTCTGAATCAGCTGATTGGCTTTACCGATGGCGAAAAGTCCGGATATACCTACTATACGCAGAATGCACATGGTGATGTGGTTAACCTGACAGATTCAACAGGTGCAATTACCAAGTCCTACACCTATAATGCATTCGGTGTGGAGAAGAATATCGATGACTCTGATACGAATGCGTTCCGGTATTGTGGTGAATACTACGATGTTGAAACGGGTACGATTTATCTGCGAGCTAGATATTATGATCCTACAACTGGTAGATTTATTTCAAGAGATAGCTATGCAGGAAAAAATGAAGATCCGCTGAGTTTGAATCGGTATACGTATTGTCAAAATAACTCTTTGATTTTTGTTGACCCAAGCGGAAAGTATAGCGTTGTAATCTGGGCTAATTATCCAGATGAAAAAAAGAGTGTTAGTAAAAATAACAAAAAACAAGCTGAAATAATTGCAGAGCAATATGAAGAAAAATATGGTGGCGAATGCTATGTTTATGAAGTTGGTACAGCAGAAGACTTTGTTACCACATGGAATTCATTGGATGATTCAGAACCAATTGATGCTATACAATTCATTGGTCATGGAACCGCAGCAAGAGAAACAGATGATATTACCTATGGCTATGGTAATATTTATTTTGGTGATGGTTCTAAGCTTTACGCTGAAACATATATAAACAATATAGCGGGTGAAGTACATGATAAAAAAAGGCGTGTAAAAGGAATAAACGACTATACTATAGATGATGTGTATGGAAAAAATGTAGGAAGTATATACTTTAGTGCTTGTAATACCGCAAATCAAGATTTTACTGCTAAGGAAACGCTGAACAAAAGCACAGTTGAAAAAGCAAATCGATAATTATGACTAAAACAGCAGTATTTTGACTAAAATACTGCTGTTTTTCAACTTTTCAAGCTTCATTTGAAGCCGATTATCTGCAAAAGGGTACACTGATCCTCTTATAAGTGCCTTCTGACTTTTTATTTGTCCACGTTTTACCATCAGAAGATTGGCACACGCAAACAGCACATTCAGCTTGTTGAAATTTTTCGCAAGTCCCCGATATCGAACTTTTCGAAAGCCAAATGTGTCTTTGATGATTTTAAAAGCATGTTCTACTTTGCAACGTACAGCACATTTCCTTTTTGGTCTGATACATTTCCGGATCCCGTTTCTTCTCTGCATTTTTGGTTGAACTCGGTGCAGAAATAATGGTTGCATCTACGATCGTACCGCCGTGCATGATATGCCCAGTGGCTTCCATCACACGATTGATCGCCTTGAAAAACACTTCCACCAGATGGTTTTCTTCCAGCAAATGACGAAATTTCAGAAGTGTTGTTGCATCGGGAACCTGTTCCTTCATAAAGTCGATATTCATGAATTTCCGGAATGCATAGCTGTCATAGATGGCATCTTCCACGCCCTCGTCAGAGAGATTGAACCAGATCTGCAACAGATACATCCGCAGCATTTTTTCGATTCCTTTTGTTGGTCTGCCACGCTTGCCGTTTGGGTAATACGGGCGTACAAATTCTACCCATTCTTCCCATGGAATAATCTCATTCATGATGTCCAGGAATTCTTCCCGCTTTGTTTTCCGCTTTCTCAGGCTGTACTCATAATCGCTGAATGTCATCTGGCTCATTTCTCTTTTTCTCCTGCTTTTTCGCCTTTTTTTCTATTATACCATATTTGCAGCGTAATGGGGAGATTTAATCAGTGTTTCCTTAGATAACGTGGAATTGTTCCAAGAATTTCTCCGATATGGTCAGCAAGTCCTCTGCGTTTTCTGCTTTGCAGATTGATTTTCATTTGAATTGTACCTCCTTGAATTTGGTAGGTACATTATAAATCAGGTTTGGAATAATAGCAAGGGTGTGTAGGAAAGTTATAAATTTATTGTCAAAGCAATACATAAGATACATATTTTATTTAAATCAATATATAAGATAAACGATATATAGGGTCTCACTTGCAAATTTTATCAATGTGATGTATAATATAGACATACAACCAACGAATTTTAGGAGAATTGCTTATGACCGATATGCAACCGAAGAAAATGATTATACTCGATATCTTACATATTTTAAAAAAGCACTCTGATAAAGATCATAGGTTATCTCAGCGTGATATACAGGATTTATTGGAAACGGAATATGGAATGAAAGTTGACCGCAAAACTATCAGCCGCAATATTATCAAACTTGTGCAATGCAAATATCCAATCGAATTTGGCAGCAACGGCGCTGAAACTATCCTGACAAATATCTATTACGATCACAAGTTCCTAAACGGCGAACTTCGTTTGCTGATAGACAGTGTCCTGCTGACGGACGGTCTGCCGAAAAAAGACCGTATCAGCCTTATCAACCGCCTTGAAAGCCTATCGAGCAAGTATTTCCATTCTGAAATCTCCAAGATTGATATGGATATATACGGTACGATTGAAAACAAACAAATCATACTGACACTTGAAGAGATCGGCAGTGCCATTGCTGAGGGAACACAGGTCACATTTTATTACTCCGACTATGGTATTGACGGGGAACCGAAAATCAGGCGTGACAGTAATGGGAAAGAGAAACAGTATACTGTTAATCCCTATCAGATCATATCCAAAAATGGACATTCCTATTTAATCTGCAACCTGCCGGAATACCATGATCTGACGCATTTTCGTATTGATCGTATCAAGGACTGCCGTAAAACAGATGCGCCTTCCAGATCGCTTCGTATGCTGAAAGGCTTTGAAACAGGCATTAGACTCTCGGAGTATATTAAGTCTCACCCAAATCTCTGGAGCGGTACTCCCACACATATTACGTTCCAGTGTAAGCAATATATGATGAACGATGTCGCAGACAGCTTCGGTACTGACCTACATACTGAAGAGCTGCCTGATGATATGATGAAAGTACACGTTCAGGCAAGCGAGTCTGCTATGCTGCACTGGGCGGTGCAGTTTGCGGATGCGGTTGAGGTTTTATCACCTGCAAGTTTACGCAAACAGATCGCTGAAACACTGCGAAACGCTCTTGAAAAATACGAAACATAACTATCCCTTTTTTGGTACATCGACCGTGATATAATAGAATTACAAACGAAAGGGAACGTTCAGCTGATACCGTCTGTTGGTCGTGTTGCACATTTACGACATCATTCTTTTGTGCAAAAGGGAGAATTTTCGGATTTTCGCCCGAATCTTCGGAATTGAGATTTTTGTGTGCTATAATGACAACATAAAGAGAAAGAGTGAGGAGGTATGCTTATGTATCAATACACTTGCGATTCAAAGTATTGTGCCACCTGTTCCTGCTGGTCAGGTGAGCGGAGGATCTGCGATCATTTTGGCTCAAGGCTTGAGGTCAGCAGCCCAATGGCTACAGGCAAATGCCTGAATCAGAAGTCAGGTGCGTGGCAGCAAACAAGACAGGCAAACGGCGGATGCTCTGCACATGAAAAGTGGGGAGCACTGAGATAACAGGAGGGATAATTCATGGAATTCAGATGCAAATTATCAGAGGTTGATAATATGGTTTTTCGACTGCGTAAGGCAATTAAAGAACCACTGAGAACGTATGAGGTGCATCCAACAGAGGAATCGCTCGGCTGGGGACGCAGTATGGTATGCGAATTTGATTATACTGTCCATGTGCCGGAGTTGAAACTTTTCTTCCGTGATGCAGTAGAGTTTGAGTTCGATGAGGAAGAACAGGATGATGTGCCGATCGAAGGGATTCTGCATTGTTACCATGAGGGTGAAACAGAGACAGATTGCGGTGTTTACAGCAGTATTTTGAACCATGTGTTGTGGTACATCAAAGACGCTGGACTTTCCATTGAAAACCCCGAAGAGCTTGAATGCGTGATTGATATGCCGTATGATGTGGATTTGAAGGAGGGTATGCCAAATGAATGAGTCAATTTTCAGCAGATTATTCCGCTATAAACAGACGGAGAAAATGTCACCGAAAGAAAACTATTTGACGGAAATGCTTGCTTGGATGATTGACAGCTTGTCGCAATTCGGACAGGATTATGTCCTGTTTCTGAATTCCAAATGCAAAGAAAAACTAAACTTTGATGCAAACTGTCCGTTTACAGTCTCAGCAAGAACACAGGTTGCAGTAAAAGATGGTTTTATAGACATGGTGATTATAACAGACCAAAATCTTGGTTTTATTTGTGAACACAAAGTCGACAGCGAGTTGAGCAATAATTAAATTAAAAAATACTATGATTGTCGTGCAGAAATTGACAGTAATCTTGAATTTCAGACGGTTCTATTGACAAAGAGTAAAGATCAGCACGAGCAGAATCCAGACATTCAGATTATCTGGCATGACGTATATGAATTCTTCTCTGATCCAATCAGAAAAGAATCATATAATGCAGACGAAAAGATAATAATCGAACAGTTTTTAAAGTATCTTACGGAGGTTGGTATGGGGATGAAAAGCAGCATTCAAATTGGAAGCGTGGAAAATTACTGCGAGGCTATGAAATTGGATCAGACTTTGAAAGGTATTTTTTGCGAAATTTTAGATGACACTTCGTGGGAAACGAAATGTAACGGTCTCACAGACTTTGTGGCATCATATAATCCGGGAGTTCCTGTCAAACGGTGGGGAAGAATCGGTATTGAATTCTCAGACGAATGGAAGCCAAGCATTTTTGCAGGTGTCGTACTTGACAATTCAGACCATAAACTACAAGGGTTTAATAATCAACCTCAGCTTGTTGTACTGATTGATTGTGATCCCGAAGTTAAAAACGAGTTTCAATCGTTATTTACTCAAATTCCAAATCATGAAGAAGGTTTTAGTATAGATACATCTCCAAAAAACAAATGGCGTTTACTAATTCTTCAAAAGCCTTTAAAAGAGGTTTTAAAACACGTTGAATACGAAGAACAGAAAAAGGATATATCGGATGAAATCATTTTAGGTATCAATTTGATATTGAAATATTTTAACGGTATTATGTGAAAAACTACTTGAAAGGAGCAAGAATAAAGGAGCAAGAATAATGTCAGATAATAAGAAAGGCAGCAGATTCACATTCGACAGCTTTGAGGTCACCAAAGCAAACAGCAAAGCCTTTGAGAAAGCTAAGCAGTTTGCAGAAAATGCGGATTTAAAGCCGTTTGCAATATTCGGCGGCACGGCAACCGGCAAGACGCATCTGCTCTATGCTGTTAAAAATGCAATTGAGCAGAATTCGCCTGATCTTCATGTTATCCTCACAACTACAGCGGATATGGTATCCTCTCTTACAAATATCATCAGTAACAGCGGTTCTGCAGAGCAGTTCCGTGAGCAGTATATGCAGGCGGATGTCCTTCTTGTGGACGATATACAGGAACTTGCAGGAAAAGAGAAAACGCAGGACGAGCTTATACTTCTTTTCAATATGTTTTACGAATCCGGCAGACGTTTCATGATGACTTCTTCTCAGAAAGAATCTCACTTTGGCATTAAAGATCGTCTTTTAATACGCAACTTTTGGGGCGAGTTCGCTGTAATTTCTAAGCCATATATCAATGCTCAGTTGCCTGCTGACGAAGAACGTGCTGTAATTCGTAATAGACTTTTGGAAGATGGCGAGCATCTTGTTGATGTTTTTGATCTCAATAATTTCAAAGCATATTTTATAAATATCTGGAAGTATTTCAGTAACTATATCGGATTATTTGATGTTGACCGCAAAGATATCAGGCTAGTAAATAATCTGAATGATATTCTGAATGTATTATTGTATGAAACACCATTGGAGGAGTGCGAGTGTCAGACTTGCATTCTGTTCACTAAAGCGATGCTCTATACTATTTCATCATATGATATTCAAGTGTACAAAGGCGGCTTTTATGGCAACGGCGTTCTTTACATCCCGTTGCCTCATCATGCAGGGACAAGTGATTGTATGGAAATAACGATCAACGAGTTCGATAAGGAGTTCTTACGGTTTTGCGAGGAATATCAAGAATATGAATGCTTCTAAACCATATTTCAAGTATTATTAGAAGTATTGACGTTCTGATTAAGATTGGAGGCAGTGATGAGGATATTTGTGTATTCAAGAGAAGCAATCGAGCATATTATAGCAGAAGGCTCATTCCCTGATAATACCGCTGTTATCAGCTTTTGTGATCCGGAGCTGAAACATATTGACAAAGACTATTTCCGTGTCGATTACAGCAGTGTTTGCAGTGATGTATTCTATTGCGAAGTCGATGACCTTGACCTTGATTATCTAACGAAAAAGGGTTATACCTATGAAAGCTTCTTTCCCGAAGCACCGGAGCTTGCTGAGTATATCAACAAAGCCTTCCGTGACGGTAGGGATATTATCTGTCAGTGCGAATACGGTCAGAGCAGAAGCGCAGGCTGTGCGGCGGCAATACTGGAGCATTTTTACCGCAGGGGTATTGAAATATTTGCAGATTACAAGTATTATCCGAATCAGGTGGTATATCACAAAGTATTTGATGCTCTGGAGTCGGCAGCATTTCAGCCTACAGAGTATCTTCAGCGTGTACATGATTATTCCGGAACAAAGTTTCCGTTTGACAGAAACGTAGTAGAGGAAAGCCTGAATAGACTGCCACAGACCAAAAGAGACATTCTGTATATGTATCTCTGGGAGAGACAGTCGATGACTTCAATTGCCAGACTGGTTGGATTCGAGAATTTAAGAATCGAACAGATATTATCGGTATGTCATAGAAAACTTGCACATTATATTGCAGACAGCATGAGAAGAGAGCTTGCGGACAAAAAGTTGGACGTAACAGATATTATCGGTATGCCATAGAAAGCTTGCACATTATATTGCAGGCAGTATAAGAAGATGATTCATCAAAAGTGCTTGCATTTGATGTAATCATTAAAATAGCTGACAGGCTGCACAATCAACATTAACACTTATGGCAATACCGCACAAAGAGCATCTGGCGACTTTGCACGCCATCTGCTTGCAAATTTCCCGTCATATTTCACAAAAATGCTCGTGAATACATCAAGTATTCACTCCGCTTTTTGTTTCATCTGACGAAAAATTTGCCGACGCATCTGTCGCACAATCTTTGTGCGGTATTGCCTTATATTAAACGGAGATTTGTTATAAGGTATTAAACGATTCTGACTGATTTCTTCGCTTGCGTATTTGTTAGCTTGTCATGTCAGAAGATGCACATTTATAGTAATCATTTTATTTTGGAGGTTATTTTTATGGCAGTAAGACCGGTTTATATCCCTAAAAATTCAGCACCTTTTTATGATATTGTGAACATTGAGTTCAAGTGGAACGGCGGTTTTGCAGTTTCGCAGAAACAGAAAAATATAAAAGCAATCCATGACGGTTTCAAACTGATTTATCCGGAAGCAAATCCGCTTGAAATTTCAAGCAAGTCACTTATTCAAATAGGTGTTGAACTCAGTGCATTCAATCTTATGAAATATGTACCCGAACTTAAAAAGAGCTTTCCTATAGAAAACGTATATCAGGCAGGAAAAGTATTTGAAAACGGCTGTCAATATACTGATTTGATGCTTGTATCTCCGAAAGATGCAAAACGTGATGAACGTCTTAAAAATAGCGGTAAACTGACTATGTTTAGATTCAGCGGACAAAATTTTCCGCTTATTCCTGAATCGCTTTTCTATAATTATATTTATATCAATGCGATTATCGAAAATGAGAAACTTGCAAAGAAAATACTTGATTTTAACGGATTTACGGATATTGAGTTCAATCCTCAAAAAAGTATAAGCACGCAGGCTAAATCTGCTGCTATATACGTAGCTTTGGCAGAACTTGGAATGACTGGAAAAATAAAGGATTATAAAGACTTTTATTCACTGTTTATAAAATAGCAGAGGTGCTTTATGAAAGTTACAGTTTATTCAAGAGCAGAAATTGAAAAAGTCAGACCCAAATCAACCTAATTGTTCTACAAATCTTGCAAATGCTTCTTTTCCTTGTTTATCTCTCTTAAATACTCCGGCATCTTCAAGTACCTGTTCAAAAACTCTGCCGACTTCATAACGAATAATATCCATTGCATTATCAGCGTTAAAATCAGAATATTTTTTTAGAATTTCACTTGCCCAAATTGCATGAGATGCAATTTTATCATCTGTAGCAATCTCTTTGCCGGACAGCATTGCATCTTTTAAAAGTGTCAGTTCATCTGCTAAACGCGCCGGAAGAACAGCAAGTCCCATCACTTCAATCAATCCGATGTTTTCTTTTTTGATATGATGTAAAGTAGGATTCGGATGGAACACACCTAACGGTCTTTCTTTCGTTGTAATATTGTTTCTCAATACCAAGTCGCATTCAAATCCAGAAGAAGTTGCTCTTGCAATTGGAGTAATTGTATTATGCAGAATTCCGTCTGTTTCTGCAAAAATTCCAACCACTTCATCCGTATATGTTCTCCATTTTGATAAAATATCAGCACATGCAGCTGCCAAAGCCGTCCTGTTTTTTGAAGAAAGACGTATCACAGACATCGGCCATTTTACAATGCCGGCACTAACATTCATATAATTTTTCAAAAGAAATGTTCTTTCAATCGGTGCTTTTGCCATTGCAAAATTATAATTGCCGCCTTGAAAGTGTTCATGCGTTAGAATGGAGCCGCCTACAATAGGAAGGTCTGCATTTGAACCGATAAAATAGTGTGGAAATTGCTCAACAAAATCAAACAGTTTATTGAATACCTGTGCATTGATTGTCATAGGAATATGCTGTTTATTAAAGACGATGCAGTGTTCATTATAATATCCATAAGGAGAATACTGCATGAACCAATCTTGGCTGTTGATATTCAACTTTACCGGACGAAGATTTTGTCTTGCAGGGTGTGTTTGGTGACCTGCGAATCCCATATTTTCAACACAAAGCTGACATTGAGGATAGGCTGATTTTTTTTGCAATTTAGCAGCAGCAATATCACGAGGATCTTTCTCTGGCTTAGAACGGTTTATAGTAATGTCGAGTGTTCCATATTCTGATTCATATGTCCACTTTAAATCTTTCGCAATTCTTTCAGCACGAACATAGTTCAGGCTTTTACTAAAAGCATAGTACCATTCTGTAGCTGCTGATGGCGAAGCAGAATATTTTCTTTGAAATGTGGCATTAACTTCTCTCGGCATAGGTGTGAAAACACCCATAACTCTTGTATCGAATAGATCACGTTGTACAGAAGTGTCTTCAATAAGTCCTGCTTTTACTGCATAGTCGATCAGGGGTTCAAGAAGTTCTTCAATATTTCCCGTGAGTGGTTCTTTATCATTCCAGTCAGTCAGTTTTAGTATATCCATGAGCTGATTTCTAACAACGAAAATATCGTCATTTGTAATCAAATCAGCTTCTATTGCATGACGGATTAATCCGTTTATTGCCCTGTATATCATGATAACACCTCTTTTCAAAAACCATCTGGATGATTCTTATGCCAATTCCATGCGTCAGATATAATTTCTTCAAGGCTATCATGTACAGGATTCCAGCCAAGAATTTTTCTTGCCTTTTCACTGGAAGCCACCAGTCGTGCAGGATCTCCGGCACGTTTTGGCGTTTCAATTGCCGGAATCGGGTGTCCTGTCACTTTTCTTGCTTTATCAATTACTTCTTTTACGGAATAGCCGACACCATTTCCAAGATTGAAAATATTGCTTTCGTTTCCGTTTTTTAAGTACTTTACAGCGAGAATATGTGCCTGAGCCAAATCGGTAACATGGATGTAGTCTCTGATACAAGTTCCATCAGGAGTATCATAATCTGTTCCATAGATGGAGATACTTTCTCTCTTTCCATTGGGGACTTGAAGAATCAAAGGAATCAAATGACTTTCCGGATTATGAGCCTCGCCGATTTTACCTGATTTGTCTGCTCCGCAAGCATTGAAATAGCGGAGAGAAACGTATCTTAGACCATGAGCTTTTGAAGTCCAATAGAACATCTTCTCCATAGCAAGTTTGGTTTCACCATATGGATTGGTTGGCTGTGTTCTGTCTGTTTCAAGAATCGGAATATTTTCCGGTTCACCATAGGTGGCAGCGGTTGAGGAAAATACAATTTTATCAATATGGTGTTCAACCATGGAATCCAAAAGAATTTTTGTTCCGCAGAGATTATTATCGTAATACTTGAGTGGATTGACAACGCTTTCTCCAACAAGAGAATATGCTGCAAAGTGAATCACTGCATCTATCTGTTCGTTTTCAAAAATATTATCAAGAAACGCCTTGTCATGCAAATCACCCAGATAAAACTTCGCATCTTTCGGAACAGCTTCGATGTGTCCGGTTGCAAGATTGTCTGCAATAATAACGCTTTCTCCGGTGCGAATCAACTCTAAAGCTGTGTGAGAACCGATATATCCTGCACCGCCTAAAACGAGTATACTCATTATTTTTCCTTCCTATTATTTGATTTCAATACCGCCAAACGGTCTGATTGTCATAATGTAGCACGAATTTTGTCCAAATATTCTGTCCATTTCCGATCTATATGCATTGACAAGATCATTTGGTACAAATGCCTGAACAGTCCCTGCGAAACCACCTCCGTGAACTCTTACAGCACCATTGCCTTTTAATATTCGTTTCCCCGCCATAATTGCAAGTGGAATACCTTGTTCCGTTGGCTTTCTGCATGAGTATAAATTTTGCAGATAGTTCATGGAGGAATCTCCCGATTCGTTTACAAGCGTGAGAAAATCCTCAAATCTGTTGTTTTTGAGAGCTTCCGTTTCTGCCTTTGCACGATAATTGTCGCCAAAAAAGTGAATTGCACGCAAGACAGCTCTGTCAGAAATCTTCTTTTTAATATCAGGGAGATTATCCCAAAATTGATTTTCATCAACTTCACGAAGAACCTTTTTGCCGAAATATTCTGCAACTTCGTCCATTTCTGTACGAACGGCTACATAATCATCTGTCAAATCAGAATGATCTCCTTTGGTGTCTGTGATGATCAATGCATAGCCAGTTTTTGAAAGGTCAAAATCAATTTTTTGGATACCTGGATTTTGAATGTTTTGAAAATCAAGAAAAACAAATCCACCAACGGAGCAAACCATCTGATCCATCAATCCGCTTTTCTTGCCAAAATAAAAGTTTTCTGCATATTGTCCGATTTTTGCGATTTCTACTGCACCAATCTGATTGTTATTGTAATAGCTGTCAATTGCCGTTGCAATCAATGTTTCAAATGCAGCAGAAGAAGAAATACCGCTTCCACCAAGTACATTTGAAGTTGTATACATATCAAATCCGGAAATTTCTACACCTAAATCCTTAAAGCGAGCTGCAATCCCTCTGACAATTTCAGAAGAACCTTTTTCACCGATATGAACCTCCAAATCGTCCAGTGAAACTGCAAATTCATCGTATCCCTCTGATTTAATTCTGATGATGTTTTCGTCATGAAATGCTACAACACCGATAACATCTAAGTCAACTGCTCCTGCAATGACACACAGCTATGTTGATGATCGGTATGATTACCGCCGATTTCTGTCCTACCCGGAGCAGAATAAACGTGTATATCATTTCTATTCGGATACAGTGTTGTGAATTTCTCCACAGCACTCATATATCGTGATTTCTGACTTTCTATATCCTGTGGCTTATAAATATTTGCGAAGATATTATCAAATCCACCACAAGTAACATTGTCTTGAAAATCCTGTATTTTCATTGCTTTCCTTTCTTCTTACAATCTTAAGGGCATAATTACAAATTCCAATTTCATCGGCTGATCTGCATGGATTCTGTACTCCTCATGCACCGGTGCACCCCAGGAATCATCGCCGCCGACACCCATTTGCTTTGCAGCGATTCTGACCCATGTGTAGCGAACACTTGGAAGTTCATCCAGATGCATTGCATTTTCGAGTTCATAGGCGCTGTATGGCAGTACGCTCATTTCAAACGGAGCAGATGCCTTTTGGAACGTCAGACCATGCTGCATATCATCATGGACAGAGAGCGTTCTTACACCGGTACGATTGCCGCATTCCTGCGGATTGAGATAGCCGGAAAGATTTTCTTTTGCCGTAGATTTCCACAATCCCAGTCTTGCCCCTTTGCATCGGTCACTGTAATTTTCATCAGGGCCGAGTCCGTAATACTGAAAATTGCAAAGCTGTTTTTTCATCTTGAAGTCCAATGCAAGAACCGGCATATCGGACATTCCGCTTACTCCTGCATAATTTACACTTACGCCCAGCTTTCCGTCAAAGTGTGCGGTATAGGTTACAGTAAACTCAAAAGTCGGAATGCAGGCAGCCTGATATGTGAATGCGATTTTCAGAGCATCTTCCTGTTCCAGCCATGAAACGGTTTTATACTTTGCAAATTTGCCTGCGACATACCACTGTGCAAGATTGTACGGCTCGGAAGCACCGGTGTCATTGTCCGTCATTGCTCTCCAGAAGCTGACCTTTGGTGTGCGTGTGATATATTCAAAACCATTGTATTTCAGAGAACTGATGCCACCCTCTTTTTTGTCGAACATCATGGAGAAGTTTTCTCCGTGAACGCCAATGATAACATCGCCGTATACAATCGTTGGCTTTTGCAATGTGGTTTCCGGAATCTGATTATCTTTCACTTCAAACACTTCCTGCGCGAAGGCAATTTCGTGCCCTGCATCTGCCCATAGTGTCTGATCTGCGGTAACGGCGGAAACATGATAAACATATTCTCCTGCACTGTCTATTTTGTGAAGTGTCAGTTTCATTGTCTTGCTTTCTCCGGCAGGAACATTCAGAGAAAATGTATCGGATTTCAGAACAACACCGTTCTTTTCCAATCGTACAACAAAGGACAAGTTGTTTGTATCTGCAAAGAGATTTCGGTTTTCTACGGTAAGCATTCCGTTTTGAATGGACATTCTGATGTTGGAGTAAAGAGCCTTCATTTCCTGAACCTTTGGAGAATAGGTTCTGTCAGCATAGATCACACCATTGGTGCAGAATCCGTAATCGCTTGGTCTGTCCTCAAAATCTCCGCCATAAGCCAGAACCGTTTTCCCGTCGTCATTTTTGGTTTCGATTGCCTGATCGATGTAGTCCCAGATGAAACCACCCTGATAAGCCTCATATTTGTCCTCAAGGTCCGTGTAAAGGCTCAAACCGCCAAGAGAATTGCCCATAGCGTGCATATACTCACAGCTGATATATGGTCTGCCGTTGTTCTGTTTCAGATATTCTTCCACTTCCTGCGGTTTTGCGTACATACGGCTTTCCATATCCGTGATGAAATCATACTGATTGTCCGGAACTCTTGTAACACCCTCATAGTGCACCAGTCTTGTCGGGTCTACACTTCTGAAATATTCCGACATTGCAGCAATATCTTCTCCGCAGTAGGATTCGTTTCCGCAAGACCAGATGAGAACACTTGCGTGATTCTTGTCCCGTTCATACATCGATTTCGCTCTGTCCAGTACAGCTTCTTTCCATTCCGGAAGTGAACCCGGTACATTCCAAGACGGATCTGTTGCACCAAGCTTCTGCCATGTACCGTGTGTTTCCAGATTGGTTTCATCAATCAGATAAATGCCATATGCATCACAAAGCTGATACCAAAGAGAATTGTTCGGATAATGACAGGTACGAACGGCATTGATATTGTTTTTCTTCATGAACTGAATGTCAAACAGCATATCTTCCTTTGTGATTGCTCTGCCAGTTTTTGCATCAAATTCGTGTCGATTGATGCCCTTGAAAATGATACGTTTTCCGTTTAAACACATGATTCCGTTTTTCAGTTCAAATCGGCGGAATCCGACTTTGGTTCTGCTGACCTCGATTTCATTTCCACTTTCGTCTGTCAGAATCACTGTAAACGTATAGAGATTCGGTATTTCGGCACTCCAAGGCTTGCTATTTTCAATTGTCCAGTTTACGGATTCCTTTTCATTGGATTCTGCAATGACCGTTCCATTTTCATCTGTCAAGATCGATTTCACAGAACACTTGCCCGCAATATCCAGCGTTGCAGAGAAGATACCATTTGTGCCGTCATAATCTGCAATCACTTTCATATCACGAACATGAGCAGACGGTGCCGCATAAAGGAATACGTCACGGAAAATGCCGGAGAATCTCCAGAAATCCTGATCTTCCAACCAGCTGGCAGAACTTCTCTTGAACACTGCAACAGCAAGTTTGTTGCCCTTTTCACGGATATATGGTGTCAGTTCAAATTCAGACGGTGTAAAAGAATCCTCGCTGTAGCCGATAAATTCGCCGTTCAGCCAGACATACATAGCAGTTTCCACACCCTGAAAAGAAATAAATACACGCTTATTTTTCAGAGCATCGTTCAAGTCAAAATATCTGACGTAGCTGCCGACAGGGTTGTCCTTTTCAGAGATAAACGGCGGACGGAGATGCTCCTGTCCCTCCCAAGGATAAATGGTGTTGACGTACTGCGGTTTGCCGTATCCCTGCAATTCCATGTGTCCCGGAACCTGAATGTTGTCAAAATTGTCAGTGCTGTCGCTTTCTTCATAGAACTTTTGCTGCCATTCAGACGGATTCTTTGCCCACGCAAATTTCCAGGTTCCGTTCAGATTCTGAATCAGAGAGGAATTGTCTGCATCGGCTTCCAAATGGTTTGCATAGATTCTGTGGTCGGAATGTGCTGCGATTCTGTTGACTGCAAACACTTCCGGATTGGTCAGCCAGTCGAGTGTATATTTCATATTGTTCCCTCCATTTTAGTTCTGTGATTCCATCACAACTTCATTTTCGGATATTCCAAGTTTTTCTTTGATTTCCGCATTTGCCTTTTCAACATTCATCTTCGAAAGAATAAATGTGATGATCAGATCCAGTGCAAACGGAATGATCAGATACATAATGTGAAGCATATTGATCGCAGAATCAGGCTGTACTGTCAAAGTACCCTTGAATCCGCTAAGGTCGAGCAAAAGACCGACAATTGCTGTTCCAAGTCCACCACCAATTTTTACACCAAGTGATGTGCAGGAGTACATGATTCCATCAACGTGCTTGTGTTTGGTAAGCCAGCTATATTCAGAGCATGATGCGATGACTGCATTCATATCACCTTGCCATGGACCTTGACCGAGTGCTGCAAGTGCTGTAAATGCAAGCATCAGCGGAATGTTTCCCATGTATCCGGCAACTGCTACCAGAAGTCTGCCAACTGTTGCTACCATGTAGCTGTATTTGTTCAGCTTATACATGCCGTTCCATTTTTGTACGATGGTAGGAGTGAAGATCAAGGCGATAATCAAAGGAATATTGATAAACCACGCAAATGTGCCGAACATATTCTCATCTGCGAGAATATATTTTGCATAGTATGTTCCAACACCGATCATCGCACCATAGAACTGCTGCAAAATATAGGTTACTGTGATCATCACATAATATTTGTTGTGTACGAGAATTTTGAATGCTTCTCCAAAACTGTATTTGGTTTCTTCTGTTTTTGTTTCACTGTCTGCAAGTTCTTCATCAGAAAGTTCCTTTACAGAAAGAGCGGAAATTGTATTTACAATAAGACCGATAACCGCATAAATAATTGCGGCTGTTCTCCAGCCATTTGCACCACCGCCCATTGCTTCAACAAATTGGAATGTAACAGCCTGAATCAGGAGGCTTGTTCCAAATGCGAAGATAAAGCGATAAGAACCCATCTGAACTCTTTCCTTGCTGTTCTTTGTAACAAGAGCGGTCAGAGTAGAATATGCGATGTTGTTTGCCGTATAAAATACACTGTTAAGAAGTGTGTAGCAGATAAAGAACCATGCGTACTGAGCAAAATTATCCATGTTCATCGGGATTGCAAATACACCAATCAAGGTAATTGCACAGCCGATAAAACCATAAAGCATCCACGGTTTTGCCTTGCCCATTTTCGTATGTGTCTTATCAATCAACGTACCAAAAATGATGTCTGTTATTCCATCAAAAATCTTCGATACAGCAATGAGAACGCCAATAACACCTGCGTTTAATCCAATCGTGTCGGTAAGATAGATCATTACGAATGATGTCAGCAATGCATAGACAACGTTCCCTGCAACATCGCCGGAACCATAACCGACTTTGTTATACCACTTTAAGTATGTTTTTTCTTTGCTCATAATAGAGCTCCTTTCATTGTTTGTATGCGTATGCCCACATGGATAGAATTTTCCCATAATGAATGATACGAACTGCTTTTCATCTTGCAAAAACGAAATAATGCCATCGTCAGAATAGATGATTATTTTTTTGAGCATAAAGAATTTTTACTGAATTCAACATGGAATTACAATGAAAGACGTCTTTTTTAATTCTTTCCTCTCATTTCTTAATTCTATTATACCACACAAAACGGCTTAAAAAATACACAAAGTTATAAAATATATGCACAAAATTTAGGATTTTTCTTGTAATCAGTGATCAGGTGTGATATACTATAGTTATAGAAGCAAGGAGGTGCTTTTTATGTTTATGAATGTTGCCTATTTAAACAACTCTACATCTACTGTAGTGGATAATACGAAACCTTTGATTGTAACAAGCTGTGGAAATTATCGTGTGAAAAATCGTTCTGAAGTAGTAACATATCGTCCGAAGGGAAGAAAAGATTATCAGCTTTTATATATTGCCTCCGGAAAAGGACATTTTTTCATTCACGGAGAAGAAAAAACGGTTTCAGCCGGAAATATTATTATATATTTGCCGGATCAACCACAGGAATATGTTTATTATCGTGCAGATCAAACCGATGTTTATTGGGTGCATTTTACCGGAAATGAAGTAGAAGAAATTTTAAAGTATTACAATATCAACCTGCAAAATAATATTCTCTATATCGGAACATCTCCCGATTATCAGTGGTTATTTGGTCAGATGATTCAGGAATTGCAGCTTTGCAGACCACGGTATGATGAATTGATTTCTTTGCAGCTGCGAAATATTTTTGTTTTGATAAGCCGTGCAATCATGAGTGCAAAGAAATTCAGTAGCACCAGTGAAAAAGAAGTTGCTTTTGCGATGCACTATTTTCGTAAGAATTACAACACAGAAATCAGCATTGAGGAGTACTCCGAATCCAGAGGGCTTAGCAACTGTTGGTTTATTCAGCGCTTTAAAGAAATCACAGGTTCCAGTCCGCTGCAATATATCTTAAAGTTGCGAATCTCCAACGCACAAAGTTTGTTAGAAAATACGGACTACACCATTACTGAAATTGCAAATATGGTTGGATACACCAATTCGCTTTATTTCAGCAGACTGTTTCATAAATACATTGGTATGTCACCAAAAGAATATCGAAAAGTAAAACTCAAAGAAAATCTCAGGGAGTAAAAAAACAAAACTCGTTTGGATAAAACTAAACCAAACGAGTTTTGTTGATTTTTGATCAGAAATAAGGAATGGCTACATTACCAAACACGACCCACCGAAAAAAAGTCTGTAAAAACGCAGTCAACTATGGTAAAATATAAATAACACAGGAGGCTGATTTTTTATGGCAAGAAGAAAAAGAGAACCAATGAGTGAGGGAAAGAAGAATATTGTTCATCCAGCTCTGCCTCAAGCATTTCCTGTATCGTGCCACCCATCAGATCTCTGAGAGCATCCTCAATATCTTTTGCTGTCCTGATATCATATTCCTCGATCAGATCTGCGATGATATTCTTCTTTCCCTCGCTCATTGGTTCTCTTTTTCTTCTTGCCATAAAAAATCAGCCTCCTGTGTTATTTCTATTTTACCACAGTTGACTGACTTTTTACAGACTTTTTTTCAGAGGGTCACGCTGAAAAATACTTGACCAAGTTGTTCTCAAAACCGAATGGCACAATTCTTTTGCCATGGAAAAACTAATACGCTCTTAACCTCGCTGTGTTTTTCGGCGAGGTCTTTTTCTGCTGTAAATAAACGCGGGTTATTTTACGCTTACCAAACAACTCGATTTTTAAATGATACACATTTTTGTTATTTATTCGGAATTAAAACAACAAGGCAGCAAAACATATTGCTTTCTTCATAAAAATCGCAATGACCGTTATACTTTTTTGCAATATCACGAATAATTTTAATGCCATACCCATGAGAATCAAATTTCGTCTTAGTCGTATGTAGTTTCGGATTTTCTTTCAGAACAGACTGGTCAATGGAATTTTTGATAAGAAAAGTATATTTTTCTGACTCGGAGATGATTTTCAGATTTATCTGCTTAGCATTCAGTTTTATGTTTGCAGTTGCAGTAATAGCATTTTCAAGCATATTAGATAACAGTCTGCATAAGTCTATGTCATCAATGCCGGTAAATTCATTTATGGATAAGCAAGTTGCATCTATTCCGAATGATTTGGCAATTGTCAGTTTAGAATTTATTATTGCATTGACTGTATTATTTTGAGTGTTTACAAATATAATATGGTCGTCGGCAATATCAATCATTTGTCTTATATATTTTCGTGCATTCTGAATATCGTTTAATTCAAGATAATTGTCAATAACATAATAGACGTCTTTTGTATCATGCCTGAGTTTTCTGATAAGCTGGTATTCGATATCTGCATTTTCAATGTATTGTTTATTGTAGGTTAAAAGCAACTTCAATTTTTCATTTTCAATTTCACTATTATTTTTATTTTTTAAATCTGCGGTAATATATAATGTAACTATATTTATGAGTATTACACATATGAGGATTACGGTGAAAAGTTGCCTGTTTCGCTTATTGCTCTGTTCAAATTCAACAAGATACAAAATAAGAACTATAACTATGCTTAGAATTAACGTGATTGATATTAAAACTGCTTCTGTACCTGTAAGACAAGATTCTCCTTTCATATCGTGCTTGAAAATCTTTATTGAAAAATAATAAAAATAAAAAATCAAAAATTGCGTAAGGATAATGCCTAATAGTCTTATCACACTATTTTCAATAAGTATTTGTTCAATTGGTATATTAAATAGTGTGGATGTAAGCCAAGCCACCGCAACACCGCTTAATAAAAGCACAATCAAAGAATATATCGACACAAACAATTTGTTATATACATTGCCTTTCAAGCAAAATACAGAATAAGCAAAAATCAAAGCACCATAAAATGCAGCATATATATGTTCAAAAAAAGTAATATGATTACATATGGATATTGTTAAAGCAAGAAGAAGAGAAAAAGGCAATCCAAAATTTTTTATAAATTTATCAGAATATTTGCCGCTGAGATACTTAAATGAAAAATACATTGCTACAATGCCTTGATAAATGTTTATTAAAATTTCAAAAAGATTCCATGCTACATTTTTCATAACGTTTTCCTCAGATAAAGAATATATTTCATATTCAGACTTTCTTTGTAACTATTACTAAGTGACAGTGTAGTTTGCCCGCTATTACCTTGTATATGAATTTTACCAACTTTTGTATCTATACTAAGAATGAATTTTAGATTAATAATTATACTTCGATGTATCCTTGCGAAATCATATTCTTCAAGACAACTTTCAATAGCATTTATTGAACCACGAATTTTTATCGGCTTATCATGATTTTGAAGGTAGTAATATAGATAATGGCGATCACTTTTTATGTAAATTATATTGCGGTAGTACGCTATGATTTTGCCTGAAAATTCGTCCTCAAGAACGATAATCTCATTTTGTTTCATATTTGACATCAGCTTTTTTATTACGTCATTTAATGTGCTTTTAAATAGTTCAATTGGACTTTTTCTTATAAAGTTAAATGGCTGAAAATCAAAACTTTTATAAACCAAATCAGAATGACTTGAAATAAATATCAGGAAACAATTAGAAAATGATTTTCTGAGTGATTTAGCTATGTCAAATCCTGTGATTTTAGGCATATCTATATCAAGAAATAGCACATCGAATTTTTCTCTATTATTAGCAGTTAACAAGAGTTGTCCGTTATCAAATGAACTTATGCTAATATCAGTTGTATATTGTCTAAATCCGTTGTCAATATATTTTTCAAGCTGCACTAATGTGCTTTTATTGTCATCACATATAGCTATCCGAATCAAGTTGCATCACCTCTTTAATAAGGGTAACATATACAAGGAAAATTGTCAATATCGTTTTATATGTTTGTTTTGCACGGCAACAGCATTTACTTTTTCTGAAAAAATGTGTAAAATAGAAGTTTGAAAAATAATCTTCACCCTATGTAAACCGGATTCATTGTCTGCTTAAAATGTTCTTAAATGCACATAGCGGGTTTAGTCGAGATGATTTGCAGAATTATCTTAACTTGTATTCATTCGTGATCAACCCACCATCTGACCATCTTGAAAAGGTCGAGAAAATCATTAAAATGGTTTTTGAAAATCCCAAATCACTCAAGTATAGAGAGCAATTTGCCGAAATTACGTGATTTTATACACCGTATGCAAGTCGGGATTTTAACAGAATTAAAATTACCGGCAGGACGAACAAAGCTGTATTAATAATATAAGCTGATGTTCGGCTTTTGCAAAGTGAAGATATACCTGCAATTGAAACCGAACATATTATAGAGCCGATTATATGAATGAAAAGGAAAAACAAAATAAAACCACATACAGAAATGGATATATCTAAATTTGAAAATTGCTGAATACTTTGAATCGGTGCGGATAGTCCCTGCGTTCCGTACTTTTTCAGAATATTGAAAATATATGGAAAAAAGAACAGCGTTGCCGAAAAAATCCCGCATAAAATACCATATAAAAATAAATCTCTATAATAACCGGTTTTGCCACTTTTCGTTGAAAATATCACTTTAACCATATCTGTTTTTTTGTCCGCAGCTCCAATTGGTGAAAGTATAAGGACCGAGAAAATCATCATAAACAAAATAAAAAACATTTTTTCATTGCCGCCGGCATATTGAAACAATCGTTCATAACCTGTATCGTAAAAAATTTTTCCATTACATTCATTTTCCTGTATGGATTTTACACGCAATTTCAGACGTTCAAAAGCAACACGGTCGTTTAGTTCATCACTAAGTAAATTTAATTGATATGTGTTTATATTTTCTGATGATTGAATTTTCTCAATTTCTTTTTCAATTTCATTATATTGTTTTTCTTTTTCTGTAAAGAAATTCAAAGTTTCAGTCGTGATTTCACCGCTTAATTCTGTTGTGAAATTTTCATAATAAATATCATCATTACTGTATTGCCTTGAAAATGAAGCCGAAAACACTGCCGCCGCAAATAGTGCTGTTAATACCAAAATAACACCTTTATTCAATATCAATGAACGATAACAAACATAAAAAAATCTTCCATGCGCCTTGATTTTTTTCTTGTGGAACACTTTCAAACGAACTGATTGATATTGAACGTGATTAAGTTTCTCTACTGCAAATATACAGCATAAAATTACTGATACAATTGTAATTACAATTATAATTATCATAGAAATTTTCAGAGATACAGGATAGCCAAACAAGTTGACATTTTGGTATGTACCGAGGATTTCAGCAGTCTGTGTGAATTTTATAGGATTCCAATCGTGAAAAAGTTGAAATACCGAATTTTGCGGTATCAATCTGTAACATAAAAATGCAATTGTACATACTGCTCCGGATATACCGTAAATCATCAGATTATTTCTTGAAACAGTACAAATCAGGCTGAATATCATTGCAAACAACAGATACGAAGCAATTTTCAATATAAAAAACAGCAACAGAAATTCTCCAACAGATACGGCTAAATTACACTGATAAAAGCCGAATACCGATTGAATGGGACGCTGTAATTCTCCAATTCCGTATAATGCACCGCCTATCACCAGATTTTCCGCAAACAGCATTACGGCAACAAAAGAAGCAAATAATGAAACAGCAAAAAGCTTGCTTAAAATCAAGGAACTTCTCCCTTTCGGCATAGACGATAAAAGAAAAGTTATGCCGTGTTCACGGTCTTTAAGAATAATTCCGCATACAGCAAGAAACACCAAAAATATTCCCATAAAGTCTGTAATCGGACTTGTAAATGTATTCTCCAGACCAAATGAAGCAGCGAGCGGCAATGGCTCTGCCGGTAAATTTTCATATGCCGATGGTGTTTTTTGTATATTACGATAAGAAAAGGTATCACTGTCACCCCATATGGAAACGGCAGACATATTATTTGTCTGTTCTTTTATGCTGTTTAAATATTCGGGATAATTTTCACATTCCTTTGAGAGTTCCGACATATCATAAACAAGCATCATTGGAAACTCTATATATTCCCCGTTATTTTGACGTTCTAACATTTCATTGGTATAATCCTGTATCTCTTCTAAAGACATATCCTTTGTTTCTGAAAAGAAAGAACGGTAAGATTCCGGCGTGTAATAACGGTCATTTATACGGTCAATTTGAACATATCCGTTTATGGCAAACAAGCAGACAAATATAATCCAAAAAATCCGAAATGACATCATTTTTTTGCATTCGCATAAAAAAATTTTCATTTGCCGCCTCCGTAATACTGCATATAGAGATTTTCCAAAGTCGGTTTCGCATCTGTTACCTGTTCTGTTAATTGGGAAACAGTTCCATGAGTCAGTATTTCACCCGAACGCATCATCAGAATTTCCTTTGCTATTGTTTCAATATCAGAAACGATATGAGTTGAAATAATAATGATTTTATTTTCTGAAAGCTGTTCTATCAGCCTACGGATAATCACTCTTTGTTTTGGGTCAAGTCCTGCAGTAGGTTCGTCCAGTATTAATAAATCGGGATTGCCCAAAATTGCACTCGCTATCAAAAGTCTTTGTTTCATTCCGCCTGAAAAGCCGCCGATTTTCTTGTCTGCACAGTCGGAAAGTTCCACTTGTTCCAGTACTTTTTCAATTTCGGTCGGCACGGTTTTTCTTGAAATACCCTTTAATGCAGAGATGTATCCGAGAAAATTCACCGCAGTCATATTACTGTACAATTCCTGCTGCTGCGGCATAAATCCAAGATGTTCACGGTAAGACTTGCCCAATTGATGTATCGGTTTGCCGTTCCAGTTAATTGAGCCACCGCCTTTATCCGGATGTAATATTCCTGTAATCAGGTGCATCAGCGTTGATTTTCCTGCACCATTTGGACCGAGCAAACCATAAATACCATTTGTAAAAGTAAATGAAAAATTTTTCAGAGCGTGTTTTCTGCCATAATGCTTATTCAGCTTTATCAGTTCCAAACTGTTCATTTCGCTCCTCCGATGAAATCCTGTTCGGATACTCTGTCAAATTTCACTTCATTGTTTTCCACATAACGCACCACATATTGATTGTCTACAAAATCCATAATCATAGCATCTTTATCAGCGTATTTGTCAGAGATAGAAAATTCTTCATCGGTTTTGACATCAAAACCTTGATTGATAGAGCCTTTCCAAAGCTTGTTATTTACAAAGGTAAAATCGTAAGTTTCGTTGTCATACATATTTTCCACAGCGGTTTTTTCACCGTCTTCATCTAAAATGAAGAATTTTTCATTTTCTTCATAAATATAGTGATTCTCACCGATACACCAAGCATACGGCAAATCACTGACTGTAATTTCACCGGTTTTTAAATCAAGGCACTTGTTTTCGATTATCCATGGAATGTCATTTCTCGGACTGCCGTTTTCTACCCAATCTGTATTCAGATAATCAATTATTATCTGTGGGTCTTTTACATAGCGATAATACAGATAAAGTTTATCATGATATATACCTTCCATTTTTACTTCTGACCAAAGCGATGCTCCATAACTCCAGTTGTATTTTGCTGTAGGTGCGTCATTTATCAAACCATAATTTTGCACCTCAGCAGAATCCAGATTTATGGAATACAGGTATTGTTCTCCACTTCTGCTGAAGCCGCCCCATGTTCCATCGGTTTCATCTTGATAAATTTCTTTGCTTCCGATAATGTACATCGTATCATTTACAATTGCCAAATCGATTTGATTTTGCATATACACGCCGTCTATTTCGGCAAATGTTTCAGTAAGTCCTGTATCAAGTCTTGCCCGCATACATTTTGTATGCATATCAGCAGTCTGAGATTTACCGTCTTGACTGTCAACGATTTCATAATTTGATGCAAACCAATATACATAGTCGTGATAAATTACAGGTACCATAAAAGAACCTGCACATAAGTTTGACACACATGAAGAATCGGAGTGCGTACAATTGGGTTTGTTGCAAAGGGGCACGCCGTTCATGGTTTCATAATCCAAGAAACAAGCCTGCGTTCCGGATGCGTTCGGTACGGTGTAAAGCAAACCATTTTCATACACATTATAGCTCATATCATAATAAGCAGCATCTTTTGTTTTGATGTGGTACTTTTCTTCTTTCGATTGACAAGCGGTTGAATTGATTACAGCAGCAACTGTAATTATTACAGCAAAAATTTTCTTTCTGTTCATAACATCACTTCCTTAAAGGCTTTGTCACTTATAAAACGATTCAAATTTTGATTTTACTGCATAATTTTTTGACTCTGAACTTGATGATTAAAGTGAAAGGGGCAATTCTTAAGCTAATTGCCCCTTTCGACTTATTTAATTCAAAACTTGTTCTCATAAAAGTTAATGCTTGTATTTTCAAAAAATTTTATACTTACTGCGTAAAAAATTGAAATACGGGAGTATTTTTACATTTTTCCTTGTGCTCATGAAAATTTGATTAAAAAATCCAAACATCATTTCAATGAGAATAAGTTCTCAATTTTCTAAATACACTTAATAAGATATGTTGGTAGAATAACCACCTGCGGTATGATATGAGCTTGCTCTTGTTCCTGAGCCACTTGCACTATTTTTGGCATTTGCATAACCGTAGCCAGAACCGTATTTAGTAGTTCCATGGTAAGTTACAGAAACAGTACAATCTTTACCAGAACATGTTGTTGTTCCATATGCATAACTACTGTCAGCATATAAAGTTGCTTTAGCACTGCTTCCGAAGGATTTTGTGATTGTCGGACTATAAGCACTTGCCGTCATGCTGACTGCTCCAACTGCAATTGCTGATACTGCCATAATAGAAGCAGCGATTTTTTTGAATGACTTTTTCATAAGTAATACCTCCTGCAAATATTTTTTTCAAATCACCATTGATTAAAATCATTCTTTCAGCATTTAACTGACTTAAACACCAATTGCAACAAGAATAAACATTAAAGGTGATAAAAGTATTCGAAGTCATTTCTTCGACTTATCGAGCTTTTTAGGCTCTTTTGGCTGATACATTCCCCAAGCTGATGCCGAACCACACGCCATGTTTGCCATTCTTTCGGCAATGCTCTTTATAGCATGGGCAGTTTTATTCTTTGCCTTTTTCATATCTCCACCTTCTTTCCAACTCTTGAAACGTTGCAATAATTACAAGAAATGATATTAAAATAAGAGTGTACAATAGTATAACTCCTATTTTGTACGAAAACATAATGAGGATTGCTCCAGTTATTCCATATAAAAAGCAAAGAATAACTGAAATAACTTTATGTATTTTTTTCTTTTCTTCTGTAATGACTTTATTTTTATTTTCAACCGGACATTCTGAAAAAAAGATTATACAGCTAAATATTATTATTAAAAACACAATATAGGATGTCACATATTGATTTGTAAATTTGTATACAATTAATAAAATTATAAATGAAACTGCAAATGAAAGATTACACAAAAAATATGTTTTTGCATGAAAGCCACCGGTAAACTGACGAAGCGGAATAAAGCAGGCAAGAAATACAATACTTTCAAGTGCGTTTCCGGACACAATGCCGATTATAATGATTAATAAGATATTTATTAACGACGATATTGTTATTTCAATCCCATATCTATAATAATCTTTTGTTTCTTCGTTATCATCAATGGCATTTGACGAAATAAGATAACTTAATATATGATTAGTTAGCTTCTTAATCATACCATTCTCCCCTTTTCTACAAGTATATAAGAAATTTTTATGCTTGTCTATAAATCTGGCACGAAATCGTATTTTTAGGCACGAAATTTTCAAGATGCAGTTAAGATGCAGTTTATAATGTCCCCCTTGTCAAGACACAAATGAAAGAAATTATCGTGACAGCGAAAACTTTGTATAGCCATCCAAAAAACGTAAGCAAAATTTATGCAGCATTGCATACAGACTTGGTTTGGTAAACCTGCACAGGCAACTTGTAGCCAAGCGCCTGATGGGGTCTTTCGTTGTTGTAATCCTTGATGTAACCACCAATCTGCTGGCGCAGCTCTCTGGGATTGCTGTATTCATTGATATAAATCAACTCCGTTTTCAAGCTGCGAAACCAGCGTTCAATTACCACATTATCCACCCATCTAGCTTTTTCGTCCATACTCTGGCGGATATTCTTCGCTTTCAGGAATTCAATATAGTCATTGCTTGTAAACTGGCTGCCCTGATCAGAATTGATAATTTCAGGATTGCCGTATTGTTCCATGGCATTTGTGACTGCTGCTAAAACCGGTGCAGTATCTAGCGTATCAGACAATTCATAGCCCACGATAAAACTGCTGTACCAATCAATAATCGCTGTCAGATACATATGGCTGCGCCCCATTTTGATATAGGTGATGTCAATTGACCATGCCTGATCTGGTCGGTCAATTTTTAGGGCAACACCGCATAATCACCACCTACAAGCAAAACCACCCAGCAAAATGCTGAGTGGTTAGAGAAATGTTCCATTTTCCATCGCAAAGGCGCACTGAATCAGACCGTCAGAGATTTTCTGGCAGCCAGATACAGATTCGCCAATGCGAACATCATATTCAATTTCGCAGTCTGTTTTCGCAGACCTCGGTATCGGGTCTTTCGATATCGAAAAATATTTTTTATGACTGCAAAGACATGCTCCACTTTACAACGGACAGATGATTTCTAATGTTCCTTTTTCTTAGCGGCATACTGACCACTCTTCGATAACTTTTTGATGGATGACGGACGTCTGTTGATCAGGTACTTGATCTTCTTCCCATTTTTGTTTTTCTTGATTGCTTCCGGTCTCTTATTTGCTCCGATATATCCGCTGTCACCATAGGCACGTTCTTCTTCTCCATGCAGCAATTCACTCATAACGGTAACATCATGTTCGTTTGCCGGAGTTGCCTTTACCGTGTGGACAAGACCGCTTTCTTCATCTACTCCGATATGTGCTTTATACCCGAAGTGCCATGTATTTCCCTTTTTCGCAGAATGTGCTTCCGGATCACGTTTCTTTTCCCGGTTCTTTGTGGATGAAGGTGATTCGATAAATGTGGAATCCACAATCGTTCCTTTTTTCAGGATGAGCTTTCGTTCCATCAGAATTTTCACAACAGCAGCAAATATTTTTTCCTGTAATCCATTGCGAGTCAGGATATTACGAAATCGTCCGATCGTATCACCGTTTGAGACTTCGCTCGGTGAGTTGATTCCACAAAAATTGGAGAATGCACGGCTGTCGATCACTTCGTTCATGACTGCCATGTCTGCGAGATTGTAGACATTCTGCAATATGAATATTCTCAGCATCAATTCCAATGGGTATGGTTTATTGCCAAGTTCTCCTTTGTAATAACTCGGCTGTATCAGTTCAACAAATGTTTCCCATGGGATAATTGCTTCAAGCTTCTCTAAAAATTCTTTTTTATTGGTTCTGGCTGCACCAAGTTCATCGTTGATTTCTGCCAGCGTCATTTGTCTTTCCATATATCTATTATATCATATTTTTGCTCGTTTGGCAATTGTGCGGTGTTGCCCTTGACAAATTACAGTATCCATTGTATACTGTAATTTGTCAAGGTTCTTTTTGAAAATCAGCCTGATGGAATGGAGCACAGCGCAATGGAATCAGGCTGATTTTCAGCGGCTCCC
>ENA-OPCN01000661-OPCN01000661.1-human-gut-metagenome-genome-assembly--contig:-NODE-661-length-29105-cov-4.567194_pt1 | contig 29105 bp, 25 predicted proteins | sample MGYA00241567_ERZ501485 | MGnify/ENA primary metagenome ERZ501485 (study PRJEB25962, sample SAMEA2042579) | human gut metagenome | biome: human gut; feature: human-associated habitat; material: faeces...
TAAGGAAATAAGCTATTTCCTTATCACAATTACATTTTAAAACTTACGATGTAATTTAAAAATATTAATTACTATGTACTTCGATTGTATATATCGGTTATAATTATAATTTAAACCATGTAAACAAAAAATTAAAGGCGCATGGAAAACATTCTCACACGCCTTTAAATATTTTAAATCATCCATTCATCACCTGTCAACGGCTTCGATAAATCACAAATTAATATTTTATACAATACGTAGATATATCAATTATATACCACAGACTTAGAATAAATAACAATTTAATACTTCATATAATCCTTAATAATATTGTGGTCCTTAAGCACCTTTTCAATAACAGTACCCTTTATCTTTCTTAAAAGTGGCTTCTTGATATTGTCAAGCACACCTGGTAACTCTATCTCAAGTGGTGACTTGCCATCCATAAGCTTAACGGATGCATCTAAGAGGTCTCTCACATCATATACACTGCCCCATACCTCTGGAACACCTCTGTCAACACCGAGAAGTCCGTATACAGCCTCCATAGCTGTTCTTACAGAATACTCAGTTGTAAATATAGTATCTCTTGGTGTTTCAGCAAACTGTCCAAGGAATGCGAAGTTTACACAGCCATCTGGAATAACATCCGGTCTGTCGCCCTTTCTTCTTGGCATAAAGAATGCTGTGATATATGGCATCATCGTAGGAGTTGTGTTGCAGTGGTTCTTAGCAAGCTCATCTATCTCATCTACTGGTATTCCAAGATGATATAACCACTCTGCTGTTATCTCTTCACCAGTACACTCTTTCATAGGCTTCTTTATATAGTCACCAGCTACATCTGTAAATAAGCTGTATACCCATACACATACTTCATCCTTCTTCTGTTCCTTGAACTGTCCCTGTCTGTTGATAGTCCAGCTAAGAAGCCATCTTGAATCCTTGCAGCTTACGATACCACCTGTAACAACATTTCCAGTTCTTGGGTCTCTCTTGCATATCTTCTTAATCTGGTCAATAATCTGCTCGTTGCTTGTTGTAACTGTTGCTGACTCCCAGTTAGACTTAGCTATATCGCCGCAGAACTTCTCTGGATGTCCGAATTCAGGTGACTGCTTTGCAATATTCTTCCAAAGGCTCCAGCAGCCGCTTGTTCTTACCTCTGCATCGCCAACTGGCGCGTGAGTATGGTCGCCATATATAGTACTCTCTGTACAGCTTCCGTTTGTTACGAATACAAGGTCATTTTCTGTAAGCTCGATTGTTTCCTTTTCACCCTTAACGCTGCATTCTATCTTCTTTGCAATCTTCTTACTTCCATTGAATTCAAATACTACATTTTCAACTCTTGTATTGAACTGGAACTTAACGCCTGCTGCCTCAAGATACTTCTGCATTGGAAGGATAAGCGACTCATACTGGTTGTACTTGGTAAACTTAAGTGCGGAGAAGTCTGGAAGTCCTCCGATATGATGGATAAATCTCTGGATATACAGCTTCATCTCAAGCGCACTGTGCCAGTTTTCAAATGCAAACATAGTTCTCCAGTAGAGCCAGAAATCTGAGTCAAATACCTCTTCATCAAAGAAATCTTCAATCTTCTTATCATAAAGGTCTTCGTCCTTAGTAAAGAACAGCTTCATAATCTCCATACAGCCCTTCTGGCTTAAGTTAAACTTGCCATCTGTATGTGCATCCTGTCCACGGTTAATAGTTGCCCTGCAAAGTGAGTAGTTAGGGTCATGCTTGTTAAGCCAGTAATATTCATCAAGCACTGAAGCTCCCGGCTTTTCAAGTGAAGGAATACTTCTGAACAAATCCCAGAGGCACTCGAAATGGTTCTCCATCTCTCTTCCACCTCTCATAACATATCCTCTTGTTGGGTCATTTATACCATCACATGCACCACCGGCTATATCCATAGCCTCAAGAATGTGAATATGTTCTCCCTTCATCTGTCCATCTCTTACAAGGAAACACGCTGCTGCAAGTGAAGCAAGTCCGCTTCCTACTATATAAGCTGACTTATCATCAACGCCATCCGGCTTTTCTGGTCTTGCAAATGCTTCATAATTACCATTAGAATAATATATTCCTTTACTATTTTTATTATACTTTCCACGTTCTGTATTTCTATATTCTTCGTGTTCTGTCTTCTGTATTTCTTTTATCTTCTTTTTCTCTGTACCATTCTTATTCTTTGCGTTAAGTGCTGCAACTCCTGCGCCTACAGCAAGCAGTGCTGCTCCTGCCTTTAATGTCTTGCTTCCAATTGATTTATTACTCATATAGGACCTCATTTCTGCGCACTTTTTTACTCATAATAGGTTTGTGTCAGGTGCGCTCAGACATCAATCCCGCATGTGAAAAATCTATTTTTCACACTATTCTTTTTTCTCATAATTTTCATAACTTCTTGTTGTCTTCGGAGTTTCACTCCATATCTTATCAGCATATGGTTTCCATGTATTAGCATAAGGAACACATTTGCTGCAAAGATGCTCTGCTGTTTCCGGTGACTGTAAATCTGTTGACCTGGCACCCGTTTCCTTAACCATCCTCTGCAAAATCTCAGGATTTTCTAGCATAGGACAAGGTCTTAAGTGGTTTTCATTAAATGGCTGGTTCTTTCTGTATGCCATAAACAGTGGCTGGTGCAGTATCTCAAGAAGTGTATTAGTTCTGATGTTTGCACCTGAATAATGTATAAATACACAAGGCTCTGCATCGCCATTGGCATTGATGTGGAAGTAATTTCTGCCACCGGCTATACATCCGCCAACGAATTCACCATCATTCTGGAAATCGAATGTGAATAATCCCTTACCTGTTGTAAGACTTCTTATCTGTCTTATGCGGTCTTTCATATATATTCTCTGCTCAGGTGTTGGAAGCAATTCAACAGATGCATCATTTCCAACTGGCATATAATGGAAATACATCGCATAGCGGCATCCTTTATCAACCATAAGCTGGATGAATTCATCACTTGTAACTGTTTCTGTATTCTTGGAGGTGTAGCATATCGAAGTACCGAATACAAGTCCATTTTTCTTTAAAAGATCCATCGCATGCATAACCTTTCCATATACGCCGTCACCTCTTCTTAAGTCGTTGACTGCCTCAAAGCCTTCAAGACTTATGGCAAGGTAAAGATTACCAACTCTCTTCATATCCTCACAGAACGCTTCATCAACAAGTGTTCCATTGGTAAAGGAAAGAAATGCACAATCATTATGCTTCTCACACAACTTAATAATATCGCTCTTTCTCACAAGTGGTTCGCCGCCTGTAAACATATAAAGGTATATGCCCAATTCCTTGCCCTGTGTTACAACTCTGTCCATCTCATCAAATGTAAGATTAAGCTTGTTGCCGTATTCTGCCGCCCAGCAGCCTGTACAATGAAGATTACATGCACTTGTAGGGTCCATAAGAATGAGCCAAGGCACATTACAGTTATACTTTTCTCTCATTTTCCTTATTGTCTTAGTTCCATTTAAAAATGCTTCAAAACCAAGATTAAGTACTATTGTCTTTAATACATTAGGGTCTATTTCATCTAATGCCTTGTTAATGTACTTATTAAGTGCGCTGTCCTTATCTGAAACTTTCTGTCTTACACCATCGAAATCGACATCAAGCTTCTCACCATCCATATATTTCTCCATAAAATCGACAAGCTTTAATATCTCTTTTTCTCTGTCTTTATCTAAATTCTTCAGTATTATATCAGTAGCTTTGCTGACTGCAATTCTTCCTGCTTTATGTGTTATTGTACCCATATTTATCACCATTCCTGTATTTTATTTTCATTGTAAATGTATTGCTTATCCCCGTAAGCTTCTGTCCGTCTTAACCGTATTAATGACTATTATTAAGTTAAGCACGCCATCCAGACACAGGTTCAGTCCTATAAGTCTTATCATCATTCTTGTAGTTTCACCCGGCATCAGTATAAGCAAAATACCAAGTGCTGCTACTATAACTGCCATAATTAACATAATCCACCAGCTGCTTATTCCAAATCTTTTAGAGTCCAGCGCAGTCTGTATCTTAAGTGTCGCATCCACCAGCATGACTATTCCTATGCATGTCGATAACAACTGTACTATGCTTGATGTTCTACATACAAATACTATGCCGACAATAGCTGCCACTATCCCAAGTGCAAGGTCAAACTGGAATGCCAGCTGATATACATCCTTTGCAAAGTATCCTATCACTTTCACAACCCCATACACTATAAGGTATATGCCAAATACAATACAGACTGTGTTAAGTGCTATTCCCGGCGCAAGAAGCAATATAAGCCCGACAAGAATAAGACATACTGTAAGCAGATTGTACATATTTTTTATTCCCTTTATGCCATTCATAATTTAACCTCCTTTATGCATTTATAATTACATCTATAATATTGATTGTAATTGAAGCTGTTCTATAAACATTATCTATAAATATTCTTGCAACAGCTCTTTCTATGTAGTTAATCTACTATATTTTTACACATATTAATACAGACAAATTAAGGAGAATGTACATAATTCGTACACTCTCCTTGATTTGTCTGAAAATAAAATATTTATAAACTAATTAATATACAACTATAAATAAGTAAATTTAAAATATTGCACAAGTATGTCCGCATTAGATAGACATATTTTCCATAATTTATTGAAATGTATATAAAGCACAAACAAAAGTAAATTATCTTTGTGTATTTTTCTGTATTTGCTCATTTATAGTATATAACTTAACAATCCTATATGTATTGCATAAAACAAAGTTTTTATACTAACCCACTTTACTTGCCTTTGATATCATAACTGGAAGTGTGGCATCTATTGACTCTGCTATCTTTCCGATAAAGTGCTCAAAATCAGCCTGCATCCCGCTTTCTATCCATTTGTATGTACTTCCGATAATGGCATATCCATAAAAATATGACATAAATTCAAGGTCTTTTTCTGATATATTCTGCCCTTCGCTTTTTCTCGCTATATAACTTTTTAAAACCTCTGCTGTCATCTTTTCAAGATAATTCGTTATAATATCGCGGTTCTTGGAATTATATACATGTATCACAACATCCTTATACTGCGCAAGCAAAGAAGCAGCCTTGCTGTACTTCTCATAAAAAGAGCCATCTTTGGCAACATCCCTCAGATTTTTCTCAATCTCCTGCATAAATATGCTATTTAACACATCATATATATCCTTATAATAGTAATAAAATGTGTTTCTGTTAATCTCACATTCATCACATATATCCTTAACTGTAACTTTATCTATTGACTTTGTCTTGAGTAATTCTAAAAGACTGAGCATTATAGCCTTTTTTGTAAACTTAGCCATATATAAACATCCTTTACCTCATAGTTTTTATTCCGTTTTCGGTGTTAGGTTGGTCACAACTTCAAAAGTCTTATCATGCAGGCACGAACGACATTTCAACCTTTTAACCCTTACATCATAATTATGAGTATATCATAACTTTTATATTGAGGCTAATAAAAATATCATTAAAGATTTATATGATATTAGCTAACTGAGATAATTTATCAGAAGCGACTAATAAAAATATTATTAAAAATTTATATGGCTGACATATACAAATATTCTCGCTGACTTTTATATCTATAATCCTCTTTACATTCATCTTCCGATTTTTCTGCATAAAATGTAAGTAAGCACATATTTACACAGAAGGGATTATTATGAATTGCTCTAATAACAATTCAAGACACTGCTGTAATAACTGTGGTTCTGGTTCATATGGCACTTACGTCACTATTCAGGGTCCTATGGGACCGCAAGGCGACACCGGCGAAACTCCTGCTATCACTGTAGTCGAAGATACTCCTCTAAGTTATAAGCTCAACTTTAAAACCTCAACAACTGATATAACTACCCCTAATCTTTTTAAAGCCCTTGATGAATATCACGTAAATCTATCCACCGCCAACAGCACATTAAACATTCCTTTAGACAATCTTATACTGACTTACCAGTATGTATCTTCTAATTCTGCAAGAATAACAATAGCTCCCAAAGACACATCAATATCAATACTTGCTGATATGCGCAGAACCAGCATATACAACTCCTACTCTGTGGAGTAACAAACCTACGATAACACAAATGTTTCCACAAGAACTATTATTGATGACATAATATACACACTTTCACAGGAAACTCACGTTATGCAGATTAGACAGCAAAATCCTGACACTAAACTATGGTCACTATGTGAAATCCATACTTTCATTTCCAATGGCGGCGCACGGACTTCGGTGTGGGTACAGTGGTATGAGTCTGGGGTGAGCTATGAAGCACCTTGAGGGCACAGTTTTATACACTTGATATGGATACACCATATATGATATACAATATCTATTCACTAACTAAATTTCTTTATAAAAATACAACAACATAACCAATATTGTTCTGACGATTATTATATGTAGCAGACTGGTCAGTATAGTGATTACACATCAAACTTCCATAATATAAGCCTGTTGCAATATCCACACACTTCATATAAACAGAATGATTAAAATCCACTTCTCGCATATTCATTGATTTCCTATCTGCTAAAGTTCCATAGTAATTAAATACATATCTCAAAACATTTTCAAACTCTTGGAAAAAAATTTCATATCAATATGATCTTTTCCGAAATATCTAAATGGCCAAAAATCCTTATTCATTAAATCAACATTTAATAATATATCATTTAAATAATCTGATACCTCTGCATTTTGATTATACTTATATAGATCTTTTCTATTCCACATAATAAATGAATATGCTGAACCACGATATTCAGCTATTCTACGAATGCTTTTTGCAGTTAGATTTTCTTGTGAACTAATAATTTTATTGTAAAAAGCTAGAATTTTCTCATTCGCTATTTATTTTTATATTCAAAAATTTTTGTTCACGTAATCAATGTCTAATACTACAAATATAATTACCTTTCTCACTAGTCCCTTTTTCTAATTAAAAAACTTCTAAACATCTTTTCGGGAAAATAACACAATTAACTCACAATGAAACAACACCTCCTGATTGATGTCAGAATAACCGCTTGTTCGTGGAAAAATATCATATTAAAAAGGAAACAAGTCTACACTCGCTGAAATTCAAAATATACTCTTTGAAAATCACTCATATTCAATAGCAAAGTTGAGACCTTAACTATTGAAGTATTCGGAAAGTGGTCAATACATACCCTTTTCTACTATAATAATGCAGGCATTTTATCGTAGCTGTGTTTCTGCCACTGTATCAACAGTTGAGACGGTAAAGACTGACTTATTTCCTCATAGAGAAGCTTCATCAACCACTGACAAGTCGATACACTCCACAGGATTGACTCGCTGAATTTCACCGTCTCGACCTGAAATCAACGCTTTATTTCTTTGCATTTTCCTCTAATTCCAGCATATATTTATCAAAGTCAGACATAAATAATCTGTCTTGAACGACACGGTACTTTTCAAATTCAGTTTCAGCTTTTGCCTTGGCAATCTCCGCTGTAATTTTTCCTGCATCCTGAAGAACCTCTCTGTCAGCTGCCATCAGAAACAAATCAAGACGCTTTGACCAATCCTCCATCGTCATTGGAATGTGACGCTCTGCACGGTCTTCTGCCAAATCCAGATATGCTGATACAATACGTTCCAACGAACGCATTTCTTCCTCTCTTAGATAGTTTTTTGCAATGCTTACATCACTTTTTACTATTTTGCCATCCGGTGCTGATGCCCAAGTAGTTAATCCCATATGCGGCTTGTCTGCATCTGCACGCTCATAAATCAACTCTGCTGCCGTATGTCCATGTACCGCATAATGCATTTTATTTTGTACCTTTGCAAAAAACTGTTTGGTTGTTCTTGCATTACGGTCATAATCAAGTGATGTGGCGTATATATCCGTTATCTTCTGATAAAATCTACGTTCAGACAGTCGAATTTCACGAATCTGCTCAAGTAAACGGTCAAAGTACTCTGTAGTAAGCACCGAACCGCTACTTTTCAGACGTTCATTATCCATAGCCCAGCCTTTGATTGTATAGTCCTTAACAATACTGTTAGCCCATTTACGAAACTGCACTGCACGCTCATTATTCACTTTAAAGCCGACTGCAATAATCATTTGAAGATTATAATGCTTGGTATCACGTGTAACCTGACGAGAACCTTCCGTTTGAACTATCCGGAAATTCCGGATAGTTAAATCTTCCTCAAGTTCTGAATCCGAATAAATTTTTTTAATGTGTTCATTGATTGTACGAACATCCACATCATATAACGTGGCCATCATCTTCTGTGTGAGCCATATATTCTCATCCTCATAGCGCATTTCAAAACTGTCCTGCTGGTCACCGACAGAAGCAATATAGGTTAAATATTCTGCTGCACTGGAACGGATAGTTACTTCATCTTTTTTCTTTTTCAAATAAAAGTCCCTCCTCATTTCAAAATACATTTAGCATAAATATAGCACTATAACATCATAGAATTCTTTGTTTTTCTTATGCCACTTTCAGGCTTCTATTTATCTTTTCGGGACAATAGCACGATTGACTCACAATGTCCAGTATTCGGAAACATATCTATACAACAGCCCTTCTTAACCTCATATCCACTCTCCTGCAACATAACCAAATCTCTTGCAAGGCTTGTAGGCTTGCAGGAAATGTACACCATTGACTCCACGCCATAATCAATTATCTTCTTAAGTGCCTTTGGATTGATACCATCTCTTGGTGGGTCAAGGACTATGAAGTCCGGTTTGTCCTTTATGTTATCAAGTGCATTAAGTACATCATCTGCGATAAATTCACAGTTAGTAAGACCATTTATTCCGGCATTAATCTTAGCAGCCTCAACAGCCTCCGGTATTATCTCAACGCCGATAACCTTCTTTGCAACAGGTGCAAGTATCTGTGCTATCGTTCCTGTTCCGCTGTACAGGTCGAAGATAACCTTATCCTTAGTTGTTCCGACATAGTCTCTTGCCTTTGAGTAAAGAACCTCCGCGCCAAGTGAATTAGTCTGGAAGAATGAAAATGTTGTAATCTTAAACTTAAGTCCAAGAAGCTCCTCTTCGATATAATCTCTTCCAAATACTACCTCTGTCTTTTCATTTATTACCGCATCGGCAACACTGTCATTGTAAGTGTGTAAAAAGCCTGTTATCTGTCCGTCAAGTGACAGCGACTTTAATCTGTCTGCCAGCTCATCCATCGGAATATCATTCACTGTAGTTGTTACGATATCCACAAGAATTTGCCCTGTTTTTACTGCCTTTCTTACAAGCAAATGTCTTAAATAGCCCTCGTGCTTCATCTTATGGTAGTATGTCAGATTTTTTTCAAGTGCATAATCATATACACACTTAAGTATTTTTCTGTAATCATTATCAACAATCTTACAGCCTGTTACTGTGACTATGTCGTACATACTGTTTCTCTTATGTAAACCTAAGGCTATAGGACCATCTTTTACCTCATCACCAAATGAGAATTCCATCTTATTGCGGTATTCGCTTGATACCGGACTTCCAATTATTCCTTCCCACTCGTATTCTGTATTTATAACAGGGTCAAGAAGCTTCTTAACTGCTGCCTCTTTCATCTTTAACTGTTCTTCATACCTTACAGTCTGGTATACACAGCCACCGCATTTCCCAAAATGCTCACATCTTTCGTTAGTTTCTGTATCTGCCTGACAGACAACTTCAAGAAGTCTTCCCTCACATTTGCCGTGTTTCTTCTTGTTTACCATAAACTTAACTGTCTGTCCCAGTATGGAATTCTTTACAACAGCCTTTTCTTCTATAACCTGTCCGTCTTCCTCCGTCCTGACTACCACATTTCCCTTATTAGGAAAATCAACACTCTCCACGTAACCTGTATATATTCCGCCTTTTTTCATCTATATTCTTCCTTATATTATCTATAGTAGTAGTTTTTTTAAGACCCTCTCCAAGGTCATTATAATGTTGCATTTTAAATATATTTTTGTAAAGTCAATCGCTGTTCTTCTATCTCACACTAATACACGCCCTTACATTCTCCGCATAACTATATTGCTATTAACCGAATAAATCATCCAATAATAAATGTCTGCTTTGCAACCACTTTCCTTCCCATCTTAAAACACCACATCACAAGGAAAAAGACCACTGACCGATTACATAACCTGCCAGTGGTCTATATATACCTTAGTATTATTCTTTTATTCAATACATTAACTTCTGACCGCAGTCAGAATAAAATATATTACTTCTACCTGCCTTGCCCAATTAGTACTAATTAGTTCTCGAAGTCATCTTCTTCATCTTCAAAATCGTCTTCAAAGTCATCATCATCGAAGTCGTCATCAAAATCATCAAGATAATCAGGTGTAAAGTATCTGTATATAGCATATACAATTGCTGCTAAAGCTGCAACAGCTCCGATAACTGCTAATACTATAATAATTACATTACTTTTCTTCTTATCTTCTTCTGCTTCCTTCTTACGAAGAAGTTCATTAAGCTTACTTGCTGCAATAAGCTCCTCAATCTTATCCTTATTCATAACAACCGCTCCTTTCCAGCCACATAATAAAGTAAATATATTGTATCACAATCGGTTTTATTTGTCACCATATTTGATTATATCTTCTTTAATCTGGCGAAACCTGCGAGCATTTTCTTAAGACCTGCCTGCTCAAACTTCACAGATACCATATAGTCACGTTCGCCGGACTCTATAGATATAACCTTGCCCCTGCCAAACTTGCTATGTTCAATAGTATCACCAACTGAATATCCAAGTCCTGTTGAAGCCACGCCTCCCTTGCTGCTTTTTGATGCTGACGTACCAGCGCTGACTGCATTTGAAGAGCCTGACATACCTGAAGAAGCTGCGCCTGCCTCCTTTTTAGCTGGCTTCTTTAAGTCAAATATGTCCATAGGAAACTCTTTTCCGAAACCAACCTTCTTATTCGCACCCGCATTTGCAGTATCACGTATAGCCTCTTTAGTCGCTTCATCCACCTTATCCTTCTTAGGATGCACACTATATGCTCCCGGCTTCTTAACGCTTGTACCATATGGACTTGCTGAACCATAATAACTTACACTTCCTGTATTGCGTGTTCCTGTCGCACCACTTCCATATCCAGTCAGACCTGTCCTGCTATAAGGTGTTGAAAAGCCTGTACCGCCTTCTCTTCCTGAACCATATGTAGTATTGCCATAACCTGTGCTTTTATACATACCGCCAGACTTTGAAGCACCGCCAAGCTTTACTCTGCCTGACTCCTTAAATGTTACATTGCCGCTTCCATATCTGCTGAGTGCCGCCTTTGCATTTGCACGTATATTGTATACAGGCTGCTCTTCGGACTCATCTTTTCCGCCGTATGCTATCTTTCCTTTATAACCTGAGCTGTTATTTTCTATATTAAGATATTCGTCAGGTATCTCCTTAATAAATCTTGACACCTTATTCATCTGCGTTTCACCGCGCACCATACGCATCTTTGCACTGCTCAGATTAAGCACTTTTTCAGCTCTTGTTATACCTACATAACACAGTCGGCGCTCTTCCTCTATCTCTGTCGGGTCATCCGATACTATCGTCATATAGCTTGGGAAAAGTCCATCCTCCATACCCGTCATAAATACGATTGGGAATTCAAGACCTTTGGCACTGTGAAGTGTCATAAGCATAACCTGCTTCTCTGATTCGTCAAGATTGTCTATGTCAGCTATAAGCGCAACTTCCTCTAAGAAGCCGCTAAGAGATACTTCCTCGCCCTTTTCGGCACAGCCATTTTCATAACTTACAACCTTGTTTATTAATTCATCAATATTTTCCTGTCTTGCTTCTATTTCCTCTGCTGTTTCGCTTTCCGCAAGACTTTCTATATATCTTGTGTCGTCAAGCACTGTCTTTACAAGTTCCTTAAGACTTAGGAATTCCTGCTTTGCCTTGAGTGAATTAATCAGTGTTACAAATGGCTCTATTTTTCCGGCACCTCTTTTTATCGTATCAATGTTCTCCACCTCGCATAACGCCTGCCAGAAAGTTATGCCGTTCTGGTCTGCATATTCCTGCACACGCTCTATTGTAGTCGCACCTATTCCCCTTTTAGGAACATTTATAATACGCCTTACTGCCTGCCCGTCCATACCATTATCAATCGTCTTAAGATAGGCAAGAATATCCTTGATTTCTTTTCTCTGATAGAAGCTGATACCGCCATATATTCTGTACGGAATGTTTTTCATCATAAGCTTTTCTTCAAGAACTCGCGACTGTGCATTGGTTCTGTAAAGAATAGCTATATCGTTATAATTCCAGCCATCGCGTACATATGAGCTTATGCTGTCAACCACGCCCTGCGCCTCGTCATAGCCATTTTCGTAAAGTGTATAATTAACCTTCTCGCCTTCGCCATTCTCCGTCCATAGGCTTTTTGACTTTCTGCCCACATTATTCTGGATAACTGCATTGGCAGCGTTAAGTATTGTCTGGGTCGAGCGGTAATTCTGCTCAAGCTTTATTACCTTTGTTCCCTCAAATGTATTTTCAAAGTTAAGGATATTGGTAATATTGGCACCCCTGAACTTATATATCGACTGGTCATCATCACCAACTACGCACAGGTTGCCATATTTCTGCGCAAGCATTGATATAAGCTTAAACTGTGAAGTATTGGTATCCTGATATTCATCCACCATAATGTACTTAAATCTTTCCTGATAGTAATTAAGCACTTCTGCATCCTTCTCAAACAGTTCAACTGTTTTAAATATCAGGTCATCAAAATCCAGCGCATTGTTAAGCTTAAGTGTCTTTTGATATTCTGCATACACATTTGCAATTCTCTTGGCATTGTAGTCCCCGCCTGCCTCAAGAGCCATTTCGTCCGGTGTCATAAGCTCATCCTTGGCGTGGGATATGGAATTCATAATAGTTCTTTCCTTTAACATCTTTGTATCGATGTTAAACTTCTTGCATATATCCTTTATAACGCTCTTCTGGTCGTCTGTATCATATATTGTAAAGTTGTTTGTGTATCCTATCCTGTCTATATATCTTCTTAGTATACGCACGCATGTTGAGTGAAATGTGCTTACCCACACTTCTCCTGCGCCATTGCCTACTGTCGCATCTACTCTCTCTCTCATCTCTCTTGCTGCTTTATTCGTAAATGTTATCGCAAGTATATTATAAGGTGCTACCCCGCAGTCATCTATAAGATAAGCTATTCTGTTTGTAAGAACTCTTGTCTTACCTGAACCCGCACCTGCTATTATAAGCAGAGGTCCTTCTGTGCGCTTTACGGCGCGCTTCTGCATATCGTTTAATCCATCTAAATTCATATACTACTCCTGTTCTCTACTGAATATCGCACGAACATGTATTCTTGTCATACTAAGTTAGTATATCAAATGTGTGGGAATTAATAAAGGGGGAAATTATGTTTGGTGGGGAGAATTATAGATTGGCTACGGACACTAAAATATAAGCGGATGTCTGTATTATAGACACCCGCTCATACAACATTATTAATATGCCTGATTACGACAGCTTAGTTCCACAATTACTACAGAACTTAGCTCCATTCGTAGGTGTTCCGCAGTTAGGACAGAACTTATATGTACCACTACCGGCACCTGCTGATGACTGGTTATTATTAATATTATTCATCATCTGCTGTCCCATAGCCATACCCATCTGTATGCTCATCATATCGCCGGCAATATTGTTACTGCCTTTTCCGATATTGTCTGCCATAGCCATCTGGCTGTACTTGCCCATATCAGATACCATAGCCTGTGAAGCTGCCTTATTCTGCATCTTTGTTATTTCTTCCGGATAAGAGAAACTTGCTATATTAAAATCAGTTATCTCTATACCAAGCTTCATCATCTGCATATCAAGGTCTTCCCTGATACCAGAAGATATCTCGAAAGCATTAGCCTGAAGATTAAACATATCCTTGCCTTCTTTAGATATCCACTTCATAAGAAGCTGGTCTAATACGGCAACAACTCTCTGCTTTACATCATCAACTGTATACATCTGCTTGATACCTGCAACCTTGTCAATAAGGCATACGTAATCAGATATCTTAAATGCAAAGTTACCAAATGCTCTTACAGGCATACCACCAGGAAGTCCTGAATATGGAATAGCTATAGGATTTTTAGTTCCCCAGTTAACATTAAACTCCTTTGTATTGACAAAGAGAACCTCCGCTCTCATTCCACTGTTAAATCCAAACTTAAATCCTTTAAGTGTTGACAGGAATGGTATAATCTGGGAATCAATATCGAATTCGCCTTCATCCTTAAATATACCTTCTATGCTGCCATTATATAAGAATATTGCATCCTGTCCCGGACGGATTATAAGGCGGCTGCCTTTCTTTATCTCCTTATTAGTCCACTTCCAGAATATACAATCATCTCTGTATTCTTCCCATTCAACCACATTGGAAAGCTGACTTTTGAATAAACCCATGGTTTCCTCCCGATATTATCAATTCTGTTTTACTGAATTCCCATCTGTGCCTTAAGTGCTGCAAGTTCATCATCAACCTCTGAATTAGATGGTTCTGCATCATACTTAGCAGCAAGGTTATCAATATTAGAATCCTCTGCTGAAGAATTAAGTTCTGCCATAGCATTAGCCTCATCAAGCATCTTGTTTGCCTTAGCCTCCATACGGCTGAAAGCTTCCATACTATTGCTTGCACCAACTACACTTGAACCAACCTTGTTGATACGCTCCTGAGCTTTGGCTGCCTTGACTGTTGCCTTGATAGCTGCTCTTCTTGCCTCAAGTGATGATATATCTTTAACGAGCTTATCGTGCATCTGACGCATCTTAGCTGCATTATCTGCTGCCACATTATAAGCCTGTGTAAGTGCTGCCTGTGTTGTTGTAAGCTGCTGCTTCTTCTCAAGGAATGACCTTGCATCAGCCTCGTTGCCAGCTCTGAGCGCCTTCTCTGCGTAAGACTGCATCTTATTAATCTGTGCTGTGCACTCATCAAGTTCTCTCTTAGCTCTTGTTTCCTCTGCCATAACAGATGCTGTCTCAGCTTTAACCTTTCCTAAATCGCTTTCAAGGTTTCTCATATACTGGTCAATCATCTTCTCAGGGTCCTCACACTTATCTAAAAGTGCGTTGATGTTTGCGCTCATAATATCCTTAAATCTTGTTAAAATACCCATAATATCCTCCCATTCTTTAACACAAGTATAATAATGTTCCATTACAAGCCAAAATATTATTCTTCCAATAGAACTAACAAAAATATTATACTATATTAATTATTAAAAGTCACTAGTCTTTATAGATATTTATCAGATAATTCTAATATATGTTAGCCTTTTATATATATTTTAAAAAAGTTATGATATTATTCTTACTTTTTCTGTTTTAAAGCACGCTTTGCTTCTTTTGCCTCTTCCTTCGCTTCCCTTTTTTCTTCCTTAATCTCTTCCTTAGTCTTAGCCCTGCCTGCCTGCAATGTGCGGCTTGTGTAATCGTCTATAAGGCTTTCGATAATATTTTTCTTCATATAAACATCAAAACTTAACAGACAGACAAGTGTAAATAACTGTAAAAAGTCCCTGTCCTCATCATCACTTACATCTTTAAATGTGCTTTTTGCAAGCTCTGTACTGTTTAACACATCCTTTGATAATGCATCTATCTGTAGCTTTTCCATGCTGTATATTTCGCTGTATATCGTATCAAGGTCTGGAACTTCATCTGTGTCAAAGAACTTATCAGTAAGTGGATTAAGAAGCTTCTGGATATCGCTTATTGAAAGTATATTCTTAAGGTAATATATAAATGTTAAAACGTATATATGCTCCTTTGAATATTTTTTCTTTACCGGCGGTGGCAGAAGATTGTTCTTTGTATAATTATTAATCATAGTTTTAGTGAGTATCTTATCATCCTCGTGCCTCTTGACATCTGATAAGTGCTCATCCATAAATGTTGTCACCTGATCCATATAAAGGTCTATATTAGGAACATCTCCCGGTTTAATATAATTAAGCTTCACAAGTCTTTTTAAAAGTGTATTAACAAACTCCTGATTATTATTATTCATACTTTTACTCCTGATATAATACTGACTTAATGCTACAGTCACATAAAATGCAAAATAACTGCTACACTAATTTCAATCCATAGCACATATTATATAGTATTAAAAACCATATATCAAGGGTTTTATTGTGGATGATGTAGTATTGACATATCCAACATATGCCATTTACAGTAAGTTCAGACTAATTACATGGCTGCTGATACCCTTACTCATCTCAAGAAGAAAATACTGTACACTTTTGGTATGGTATTGGACAAAGTATTCATCTTGATAAGGCAGAATATTCATAGCACAATAATTGATATGAAAAAGTTGTAAAGTGGTGTTAAATATATTTACATACTATAAATAAGGCTGCTACACCAGCCATTATTTCTATAAATAATATGCAGTAAATATTACCAATAACCACATACCATATAGATTATACCTGATACAGCAGCCCACATTTTACAAATATTCTTATCACGCTTAATCATAAGCAGCCTTTTATCTGCCTGCTTATCCCTGTTTTTTAGTTATATTTTCTAACATATAAACAGAATTTATATAATCGTCTATTCTTCTTATTCATATCTTCTTTCTTAAATTTATCTTCTAATATAAGCAGAATTTATCTAATAACCCATTTTACTTATCTTTACTATCCGACATAATTCCAAGTCTTTCAAACACTCTGTCATATCCGTCATTGCCATAGTTCAGTGAACGGTTGACCCTGCTTATTGTAGCTGTTGAAGCTCCTGTCTTTTCTGCTATCTCAAGATATGTCTTCTGTTCCCTTAACATTCTTGCGACCTCAAATCTCTGTGCCAAAGAAAGCAGTTCATTAATCGTGCATACATCTTCAAAAAAATCATAACATTCTTTAACATCATTAAGGCTAAGTATCGCTTTAAAAAGTTGTTCTACTTCCTTAGACTTTAACTTATCATTCATATTAAACCCTCAATTCCCGCGTTAATAAATGCGTGTTTTTATCTCGTTTTAACAGTTTAACACAGTAAAGTTTTACAGTAAATACATTTAGCCAAAATTTATTTTATTTTTTTAATTCTTACTCATCCCTGCGGCCTATATAAGACTCATAAAGCCTGTAATCACTGTTTACTATAAGCTCCTCTGGAAATTCTACATCCTCAATAACCTTATATGCCCTGTCAAAGTCGCATATGCCCTCCTTAATATGTGCATCACTTCCTATAGATATGCATACTCCGTATTCTTTACACAATTTAAGCATTTTAACATCATTATCATATGCTCCCTGCCTTGGTCCATCAGGATTAAGTGATGTATTATTCACCTCAAGCAGAACGTGTTTTTCCTTTGCAGCCTTTACAAGTTTCTCATAATCAACCGGGTATCTTGAATCGTCAGGGTGTCCGATTATATTTACATAAGGATTATCCATCGCCTTTATGAGCGCACCTGTATTCTGTTCTACACTTCCCGGCTTTATACATGGAATGTGAAGACTTGCTATAACCACGTCACACCCCTTAAGTCCATACTCTTTAAGGTCTATATTGCCATCATAATCCATAATATTAGCCTCACACCCCATATAAAGCTTAACGCCATCCTTGTTTCTTGGAATTATCTTCATATTAGAAAAATACAGTATTCCTACACTTCCCGGCATCTTAGGTGCGTGGTCTGTTATGGCAAGATGTGTAACTCCTGTCTTTGCCGCATATGCAGCCATCTCATCTATTGTGTTATAAGCATGTCCACTCACAAGTGTATGCGTATGTGTATCTATTGTGTACTTCATAATTCCCACTTTCTTTCATTAATCATTCATAATCTTCGCTGTCTTATTAGTTGTCATTTTTTTCTTTCTTCATCATAATATTATGATGTCAGACCTTTTAACACTGATATCATTATATACATTTATAAGTCCATCTGCAACGTGGCAAATATATTATAAATGTATCAAACATCCCATAAATCTTTTTTAATCACTGAAAATATGATATACTGTGCGCAAATAATAAAATGATGCATGTGTCCCAGGTAAAAAAGTCGTTTTATACTTTTGACATTTACATCATAAAATAACATACAAAAGAAGTTCACTATATAATAAATATGATTAAAGGGTCAAAAGGTATCATCGATGCATGCTTGCATGCAATTCGATGTATACCTTAGTGACCTGCACTACACCGAGAAAGTAGCAATTTACTATGCGAAGCTAGTAAATTAGCGGATTTCGAGGTGGAGTCAGATTACGGGAATGCGGAGCAAAATACCTTTTGACCATCATATCATAATAGATGTAAGGTTCACAAGTTCAAAAGTCTTATCGCACAGACACGCATGACTTTGTAACCCTTACATTAATACATAAATATAACCAATTCTTATGTATTACTTCAACAAATTTTTGTTATAAAATTTCAGCATAAAGGGATTGCAAAATCAACATTATACTTATAAAATAAGAATAGACATTTATTGGACACGATGTATTATTGATATATATTTGGCTCACATATCATTTCAGGAAATGGACTTCCTGTTATTATGCGCTGTCTTGCATATGCCGATAAATATTATGTGATGCACTTCACATACCTACAATAGATAATTGTACAGATTGATTATACAGACAAGGAGGTGACTGTTATGATCAGTAGTGTATATAGCTACTACCTGTCCCAGTACGGACATAGAACGAATTCAAAGTATGATACCCATACCAAATCACAGCTTAAAAACACATACAGCAAGGTAGTCAAGATTAACAGCCAGACTCCTGTATACAAGCTTGACTTATCAAGTGCTGCGCAGAAGTATGCCATTGATTTAAAGGAAAATGCGCGTGCCCTCGAGAATATAACACAGGATTTATCTGACAGCTCAAGCGGCGAGATGACATTTAAGAAGTCAGCCGTTTCAAGCGACCCGGATGTTGTATCAGCAAGTTATATTGGTGATTCAAGTCTTGCTGCCGATGATGAAACATTTGACATTGATGTTAAGCAGTTAGCTTCAACACAGATTAATACAGGTAATTACTTACAGCCTCGTTCTAAGATGATACAGCCGGGCGATTATTCTTTCGACCTGTCTATTAATAATGTAACTTATGAGTTTCAGTTTGCTGTAGAGAATAATGAAACTGTCAACAACATACAGAACAAGCTTGCAAGGCTTATCAACCGTTCCAATATCGGACTTACTGCCAACATTAAGGAAGATAATCTTGGCAATACAGCTATTAACATAGAGTCAGAAGCGACCGGTATCAGCGGTTCAGAACCTGTTATATTTAAGATTGAGCCAAGCAGCTTATCTAACAACAACTCATCTGACGACAGTTATTTGAGTGATACTAAAAGCATTGATAATAACGCTTTTGTCGCAAGAAATGCTTCACTCATTAATACTCTTGGATTGGACAGAGTTTCACAGTACCCATCCAATGCCATATTTGATGTGAATGATGAAGAACGAGCTTCAATGAGCAACTCTATTACTATCAATAAGTCATATGCACTTGAGCTTTCTGATACTACCGACAAGCCGGTGACTATAAGCCTTAAAGCGGATGCCGACTCAATAGCCGAAAGTATCAGCGAACTTGTGTCAGGATATAATAACCTTATATCAGTGGCTGGCGATAAGGATAACAGCAAGTTTCAGGGAACAGAGCGTTTATATAAGGAAATAACCGCGATAGCACGCTCTCACAAGAACCAGCTTGAGAACAACGGACTTACACTTAACAAAGACGGAACTATAAGCACGAACAAGGAAGTAATAAGCGAAGCTGCCGAGAGCAATCAGTTAAGCAGTGTCTTTGAAAGTCTTAATTCCTTCAAGGATTCTATCAAAACAAAGGCAGAAAATATAGCACTTAATCCTATGGATTATGTAAATAACAAGATTATTGCTTACAAGAACCCTACACGTACATATAATGACCCGTATAACCTTTCAGCTTATACAGGAATGATGTTTAATGGATATATTTAATTGATAATAAAAAAGGCCTGGCACTTTACCAATTACAGTAAAGCACCAAGCCTTTTTGGTTATTATCATATTATTATGTAATGCCCAAAAGACTTTTGACTTTTAGCCCCGCCTAATACATAAAACGGAATAAAAAGACACAAAAGACAAACATAAACCATCATTACATACATAGTTACGCAGCAGTGATATTCTTAGCTGCCTCACCATAAGCCTGTATGAACTTCTTCATACCATCAAGCGCATCTGCCTTGGCATCATCTACGCCACTCTTAAGTGCTGTACCAAGTGTACTTACAGCCGCATTAACCTCTGCCTCATCTATATCAGAATGTTCCTGAACAAGTGAACGTGTTGCGTTATACATCTCTAATGTATTGTTAACAGCATCAACTGTCATTCTGAGATACTCATCAGTATCATCCTTCTTATCTCCCTTAAGCTCTGGAATAACAGTATCTATGCAATGAAGTACCTTCTGGCAATAATCCTTAGCCTCTTCTAATACTTCTAACTGCTGCTTTTTCATATCCTCCATGATAATTACCTCTCATCCTGTAAACTTTGTAATATAATTCAGAAAATGCAGACACAGCCATGCTGCCTGCACCATCTGACTAATAGCCTATAATAAGTATATCGGTACATCGCACATATACTTAACCCCTGTTCCTGTTGTACATTGTATAACGATTGCAGCTTCTTTTCTTTATGCTTTTATTTTTTATCTAATCTTTATCTTTTACATTCGCATATCAATTGTCTTCAAGCAGTTCGTCTATCGCTTCTGTATCTATATCGCCATTGGCAAGTCTTGGAAGTGGCTCCCTTACAAACTTTATCTTCTGGATTTCCCATCTGAAGCCTTTTCTCTCATTATATCTGTTGATAAGTCTTACAAATCTGTCTTCCCTTGCTTCCTTATCAATAGGAACTATTATCGCTGTAAGCTTGTCATCGTGAAGTGTAACATAACTTTCTGCCACTCCGTCAAGCGCTGTAATCTCCCTTATAGTAACTGTACGGCTTATCTTCTCTCCTGTAGGAAGAAGAATAATCTCAGGATTACGAAGAAGAAGCACCAGACGTCCCCTTTCATTAATTCTTCCAAGGTCGCCTGTGTGATACTTTCCATCCCTTACAACACGCTTTGTATATTCCTCATCCTTATCATAACCCTTCATAACACAGTCTCCGCTGATAAGAATTTCTCCATCTTGAGCTATTGTAACCCGTGATTCATCAAAAAGCCTGTATGTTCCATCCATCGTATCATTTATACCTATACAGCCTGATGTCTCCGTCATTCCATAGACATTATATACCTTTAAGTCCCTGTCCTTAAGAGCCTCAAACAGTCTGAACGGACAACTTGCACCACCAATAATAATAGTTTTTAACTGGCTGTTAAATGCCTTTATCCTCTTTAAGTAATCAACCATCGAAGGTGAGCCCGGAAGAATAGTAGGATTATAATAATATGTGTCCGCATCTATATGTCTTAAGCCTCTTCCTATGCACACGCACGCACCATTGTGGAGTGGAAGTATAAGACTGTATATATATCCAAATATATGATGAAGCGCAATCTGTGCAAGCACCTTATCATCCGGTTCACATATGCAGTACTCATTAAGCTCATTTACAGTATTAAGAATATTGGCAACTGTCAGCACGACCGCCTTATCACACTCCTGTGGAACTGCTGTGAGCATAAGTATATTGCCCTCATTAACGCTGTCAGCCTCATATACAAGACCATCAACATCATCCTTCTCAGCATCCGGTATCATAATCGCATCACTATTTGCAAGAATATACTGGTTTGTAGAAGTGAGCACATAATCGACGCCAACCTTTTCAAGAATAGCATTTCTTGTGTTCTGTGGAAGGAAAAAGTCGACAAGCATAACATCCTTACCCGCAAGAATTGTACCAAACATATTAACTATCCATCTGTAAGAAGCCGGACCATATAAGGCAATCCTGCTGCCCTCAAACCTCATAAGATGAAGCGCCTTCCTGCATACATCCTCAAAAAGTTTACTATAAGTTATCGTCATCGTATCATACACGATTGCTTCCTTATCCGGATACTTCTCTGCATTATCTTTAAGCATTTTATAAAATGAATTAAGCTTTTCCATACTCTGTACACCTTACCTCCTCTTATGATAAAATACATCCTATAATGTCATCTCTGTTTTTATAAACTAGCATTATTGTAAGTTAATAATTGATTTTATACAAGCCTAATTGTAATATTCCCTCAAAAATAAATATTAAAAAATAAATATTAAAAATTTTTATAATTCTGTTTTTTCATCATATTATTGTGGAGAGAAATTTCACATACATATTTGTCACAAAACATTCAATATTGCTTTATAATATAAATACATTTATATTATGATATAGGTATTAAAAGTGTTTTTCAGCACTTACATTATATTACTTATGACAGAATTGGAAAGGAGATGAAGCTGACACAGAAGACATATTTTTATATGTGTCTAATATATAAACACAGCATATTTACAGCAGTTCTATATTGTATAGTTTATGTTTAACATGTCAGTTTCAATTATTCATATGAAAATATACATATACCGTTACGGCAGTATCTGTGAGCCTGACGTAATAGATTCCTTTAAAAGACTGGGGCTTGAAGTCCACGAAGAGTGTATGGAAATGTTCAACAAAAATCTCACACCATCCGAATGTGTAGCTCATACTTCCAAAGACATTTTAGATGGCGGCTATTCATTTGTATTTTCCATCAATTTCTTCCCATGGCTTTCAGATGTGTGTAACATTGCAAGAATTGTTTATATAAGCCTTATCGTTGACAGCCCTGTTCTTGAATTATATTCAAAATCACTGTCAAACCCTTGCAACCGTGTATTTCTTTTTGACAAACTGCTTTATAAGGAATTCGCGCCTTACAATCCGGGACATGTTTTTCACGTTCCTCTTGCAACCAATGTTACACGAACAGATAAAGTTATAAATGAAGCAACTGCCGGTGAGCGTAAGCATTTTCAAAGCGACATATCATTTATCGGTTCAACTTATCAGGAAAAATGCGATTTCAACAAAATAAAACTCAACGAATATGACACTGGATACGTCAATGGACTTATCGAAGCACAGCTTAAAATATATGGTTACAACTTCATAGAAGATGTCATATCCGATGAATTCGCCGATAGATTTCTAAAAGAAAATCTTGGCACATATGTATTTCCAGAAGATTCCCGCTGCAACAACAGGGCACTTGTTGCACAACATTATATAAGTGTCAAAGTTGCCGAACAGGAAAGGTTAAGAATACTTAAAATGTTGTCCGATTTTTTCAATGTTGATATATATACCGGAAGCGATACTTCTTCCATGCCTCACATACACAACAGAGGCTTTGCAAAATCACTTGAAGAAATGCCTATTATATTTAACAACAGCAAAATCAACCTGAATATTACCGCAAAGTCCATCCGCTCTGGACTTTCACTACGTATATTTGACGTGCTCGGCTGCGGTGGTTTTCTCATAACCAACTATCAGGCTGAACTTCCAGAATTTTTTGAATTAGGAAAAGACCTTGTCGCCTATGAAAGTATGGAAGACCTTAAGTACAAATGTGACTATTACTTAAAGCATGATGACGAACGAATGGAAATTGCCGCCCACGGATATGAAACGGTAAAAAAATTTCATACATATGATACACGGCTTATCCAGATGATAGATATGGCGTTTCCGGCTGTGAAGTAATGTGAATTTCATTACAATTTTTAATATACTTATTTGCTATAATTAATATTACGTCTGCAATCCATTTTAAAAATATAACTGCAATTTCTTTGTATATTTATTAATCTGTCATACAAGATATGAAGTTATAAATGAGCAAATTTAAAATATTGCACAATTATGTCCATGTCAGAAAAACAGATTTTTCATAATCTTTTAAAATGTATCTGAGATACAAACAAAAGCAGATTATTTTTGTGCATTTTCTGTATTTGCTCATTTATAGCATGAAGTTTATTCTAAGTAAATTATAATATCTAAAATAGCCGGATATTATTGACAATGGATATTTTAACCATACATTTATGAGTGCAGTATAACAATATTAAAATCATTAAATATATTTAACATTTTATAATAATACTATAAGCAGAAAGGAATACCACATAAACATATGAACATTCTTGAATTTGAGAACAAACACTTTGGAGTTGAGGACTTAAAAGAGATACTTCCCACTATGGGACACAAGCTTACAGTTATATCAACTCCACTTATATTAGAACGAACCAGCGATGAATTTGACCAGTTATTTGATGCGGCTATTAGCAAATGTAACTATGATGCTGTATTTACATTTAATTACAGCGTTGTTGTATCCAAATGCTGCAACCGACATAATATTCCTTATATTGCTTGTGTATATGACAGCCCGCTTATGACTCTTTACTCATACACAATTACCAACCCCTGCAATCACATTTTCCTGTTCGACAGCGCACAATATCTCGAACTTAAAAATGGAGGAATTGACACAGTCTACTATATGCCGCTTGCTGCCAATACTGACAGACTTGACAAACTGACACTTAACGAAAATATTCATCATATATTTGACAGTGACATATCATTTGTCGGCTCAATGTATAATGAAAAGGGAAACTTCTACGACAGAATATACGACAAGCTTGCACCATGGGCAAGGGGCTACCTTGACGCCATAATAGCTGCACAGCAGAATGTATATGGAATGAACTTTCTTGAGGATATGCTCTCAGGCACACCTGATACAAACAGAATTCTTGGAGAGCTTATGCGTGTTGAACCATACACCCCAAACGCAGATGGCATAGAAACTCCTGCATATACATATGCCAATTATTTCCTTGCAAGAAAAGTAGCTCAAAATGAGCGTACCGCACTACTATCGGCGGTATCAGAACATTTTACAACTAAGTTATATACACACAATAAAACACCTGATATGCCACACGTCATCAATCAAGGTGCTATTGACTTCTATGACAATATGCCATATGTATTCAAATGCAGCAAAATCAATCTCAATATAACACTTAGAAGCATCAAAAATGGTATCCCTCTGCGCTGTATGGATATTATGGGAGCTGGCGGTTTCCTTATGACTAACTTCCAGGCGGACTTTCTCAACCACTTTACACCTGATGTTGACTATGTTTACTTTGAATCTAAGGATGACCTTATAAACAAATGTGATTACTACTTAAAGCACGATGACGAAAGAATGGTCATCGCAGAAAATGGCCACAAAAAGGTGCAGCAGTTCCATAACTACAGGACACGTCTTGAAGAAATATTTGAGGTGTGCGGGCTTTTATAATTTATCTAATTAAAACAATATCAGACTTTTCTATATTTATTATTTAATTATTGTCTTATTCATACATGGCAAAAAACCAGATGCCCTCACACATCTGGTTTTTACCCGCCTACATCATTATTGAAAATACAAACTCTCCATTTTTATAATCAATAATATATTCTGCATCATATTTTTCCAACGTTGCGACTATATTTCGTATCCCCCATCCATGCTCTTCATTATTATTCTTAGTTGTGCGTATATATCCATCTTCAGTGAGCATAGGTTCTGTTTTATATGTATTAGATACGGCTATGGTAAGCACATCATCCTCACTTAACAGCTTTATCTTTACTGTCCTTTTTCCTACGTCACACTGCTTTGCTGCCTCTATTGCATTATCAAGAAGATTAGACAATATAGTAACAATATCCTCATCTGATACCTTAATATCCGACAAGTCATTTATCTTAAGCACAAATAAAACATCATTCTTTATAGCTTCGTAATACTTTGCATTAAGAATTGCATTTACGACATCATTGTTTGTATCAACCATGTCTAACTGCGCATCCAGTCCGTCTGATATATTACCTATGTAGTCTTCAAGCTTACTGTAATCTTTTTTCTTCATAAGCATATCCATACATACAATCTGATTTTTGTACTCATGTGTTCTTTGTCTTTGTATATTATAATTCTCACGCATAGAATTATACAGCCCAACTTGACCTATAGACTGCTGCCTTAAAATCTGTGCTTCCTTCATCTTACGGGAATGCTCAAGAATTTCACTGATAAGATGGAACACAACAAGATTAAGAACAATAAGCCCAATAGCTATAATATAATAAACAGGAACTATATCACTATGATACGATTTCATTACCGAATTCACCATAAGCATAACTGCACATATCGTAAATATAGGAAATATCAGGAATTGAATCCACTCTTTATTACTCATATCAGCAGTAACATTGTTCCTTTTCTTAGAACTAATCCTGCTTATAACAATAAGTATCGCAAATAGTATTAACCTGCTTAGAATAAGAATAAGCCTTCCAATTAAACTTGAAGCACCTCCTAATGCGGTTATATCTCCATAATTTTTTGCTAATATCATAATTACTATATAATCGGTTATTGTCACTATACTTTGAACAAAAAACACTAGTATTAGCGTTTTTACAAGACTGATTTCGTATAAAAACCACATTGCCAATATAATTATGAGAACCATTAACAACATTTTAATAATTGTATATTTTTTCAAAAAATGTACGCATAATCTTGATGATAACATCAATATAATTATTGATAATATTACCTCAATCTTATTCCGATTCCGATTTCTCTTTACTGCAAATATATCAAAAAAAGTAAAATAACATACAATTTCAATAATTAAAACTGTTACATCAGTAATATATTCAAGCATTCAGCTACTCCGCACTATACTACTACTTATTTTTTACACTTGGTCTTTTAGGCTGGTGCAAAATAGCAGTACATTCTGGTGGCCATGTTTGATTTTTTCTCTCGACCATTTTCTTAGTTGCCTTATTCACTGTTTTAAGTACATTTACCTTTAAATCACTCATTTTTTACCTCCATTAACTTATAACTTAGCTTTAAACTCTAATATTGCTTTCTTTACTTCCTTATACCTTGCCTTAGGCACTCCAATGTCGACACCATTATCCAGCAATATATGATAACTGCTGATTTTCCTGACATACATCATGTTAACTATATAGCTCTGATGTACCCTTATAAAATAATTATAGTCACCTAATTCCTTTTCTATATTATTAAGCTTATCGTTAATAATATAGTTATTCATCTCTTTTCCCACTATGTGGAACTTGACTTTATGCGCGCTGCTTTCTATGTACATAACATTATTAAGTATAATTTCTTTTTTCTGCTGATTGCATACGAATACTTTCCTGTCTGCATCAAAATAATTCATCCTGTATAAGACTGCATCCATACATTCATATATTGATTGTTCCAGCTGATTAGTATTTTTCGGTATATACCTTATCGCATTATAATTATATCCTTTTAAGGAGTAACTAATCATAGCTGTTATGAACGCTATAATTATTTTGTCTGAAAACATTCTTATCCAGCCAGCAACTTCAAAACCATCTGCATCTGGCATATCGACATCTAAAAACACAACATCATAAGTCAGTATCTCATCCTGAAGTGTCATCATGGCTTCACCTGAATTGTATAATTCAACACTATACTCCAATGGTTTATCTTTAAAATAAGCCTCCAGCACTCCACCAATATATTCAGCAGCAACTTTTTCATCATCACATACGGCTATCTTCAACCTTACTTACCTCATATCACTTAATATTTAATATGATAATCATATCTTTTACTGCTTTTAATTATACACTAACTTATGGTGTTCTAACATGTCCTAAAATGTCATAACATATGTTATGTTAGATATAATGTATCACTAACATAACTTTATAACAATAACGTTTGCAAAAAAAGACTATAAAATGCAAAAAAAGACCATATTTTAATAGTATTAATTATATTCTACCTTCCAAAAATGCATTTTGATAAATATAAGCCACATCTTGTTAAACATACATAAACAAAATTAACAGCTATTAAATCTGCACTCATTTATCTACACACTCATCTTCTCAATTCTGCACTTATGTCTCTTAAACTCTCCATCCCCATCTTTCCCAGCGGCATAATTAACCCCAACAAGAACAACTTCACCTGAATAGCCTTTAAGACTCTGTACATATTGTTTCTGCTTAATCTGTTCTATAGCTGCATCAACTGATTTATTCCATTTCAGTTCAACTACTATTGCTGGCTTATTAACATTATGCCTTGGAATGAACACCATATCTGCATACCCCTTGCCACCTGCAAGTTCACGATATATTAAATAATCTTTTTTTACTGAATAATATGCGAGTGATATAACACATGACAATGCATTTTCATCATTATATTTTAATATAGATGTATTCTCCTGGTGTACCTGCTCTATCATTGATGCAACTTTTTCTTCATCACCTTCCAATGTAGCTGAAAGTAATTCATCTGAACTTCGAATTGCATCCATAACTGGCTCCCAGCCTCCATCTTCTATACAGTTAATAAATTCCTTCTGTACCTCCTGATTAGGTATTGTAACCCTTTGGTTATAAAAATCATAAGTCAGATACCCCAGATGTACAAGTAACGTCAATACATCATCTGCACTCTCAAGTGTAGTCATATCATTCTGGAACTTATCAGGATTAACAGGTACACTTTCTCCTGCTATAAGTCTTGTGACAAGTTCCTTAAGATTATACATATCAAGCTGGATATATCTCTTTAACGCTTCATAAGTTTCTGTCTTAGTCCAGTAGCTGTCAAAATCATGTCCAAGAAGCGACATAACAACAGACCTTGGATTGTATATCTGAACACCTTTAAGTTCATATCCGTCATACCACTGTTTCATTTTTTCATATGCCATATCATACTGGACACATAACTGTTTTACTTCTTCTTCTGTGAATCCAGTAAACTCTGCAAGTTCTCGCTGATTAGTCATCGAATACTCATCG
>ENA-OPCN01000669-OPCN01000669.1-human-gut-metagenome-genome-assembly--contig:-NODE-669-length-28978-cov-2.814611_pt1 | contig 28978 bp, 44 predicted proteins | sample MGYA00241567_ERZ501485 | MGnify/ENA primary metagenome ERZ501485 (study PRJEB25962, sample SAMEA2042579) | human gut metagenome | biome: human gut; feature: human-associated habitat; material: faeces...
TGCTCGGCGGCGGTGGCATCGGTGTGCACGGCATCCACCAGCTGCTGCCATGCAGGCGTGCCCGGTTCCGGCTCTGTGCCATCCTCTGTGCCGGAGTTGGCGCTGACACGATACCGCAGGTCTGCACTAGTGACGGTCTTTGCGCCGTCACTGCCTTCAAAGGTGACGCATCCGCTCCCGGGCTGTGCGGTCACGCTGGCGGGCACGTCCACATAGCCGTCCACCACCAACGAGGATGCCGGGTCTTTACCGCCCGGCACGTGCCAGAAGCAGCGGATAGCCAGCCCTTCCCACTCGCCGGAAGCGGTGACGGCAAGGCGGTACACACCCCGGTTTTTGGTGTAGCCAAAGCGCACCAGCTGCTCATAGCCGGGCAACTTTGCCGTGCCGTTGGATGCGAGAGATACGCTTTGCTCGATCATAAATTACTCCTTGTTGATGGTAGGCTTCTTTTCTGCCAGTGCCTTTTTCATCATGCTGACAGCCTTTTCAATCACACTGTCCAGCACTTCATCCGTGATAAAAGGCTTAAGCCAGTCCGGCAGCGCGCCGCGCAGCGCAGCAAAGACTTGCGCCTTTTTCTTTGCGCCCTGACCGCTGCCCATGACGCTGTCCTCAGCGATGGTCACGAGCTCCAATGCCCACTGCTTGACGTACTGCTTGTAGCCCAGCCGGATGGCACCAACGGCCAGCGCGGCAAAGCCAATGAACATCAGTACCAGTGCGATGGGTGCGGGGATAAAGTTAAACATTGCTTCCATGATTTGTTACTCCTTTCAGCAGGTAGTTGTTAATATCGGATTTGCTTTTTTGCATACCTTCGCGGTTGTTGCCGGACAGCTGCGAATCCAAAAGATTTTGTACGCCAACGAGTACGAGACGCATTTCTTCATCGAGGCCGTCAAATCGCGTCATGTCGCGTCTAAGGGCTGCGGCGTGCTGCGTGGAAACAGTTTCTACCGCAGCCAGTCGTTTTTCAATGGCGTCAATGCGTTTGTTCTGCGCATCGTCAGGAGCTTTTGCCTTTTTGATGTACTTGTGGATGATGTCCAGCACCTTGTCGATGGTAATGGCCGCAGCGCACAGGCTGCCCAAGATGCCCAGCACCCACAGTAAAGCTTCTTTTTCGGTCATTTACCCTCCCGGAGACGGGTCAGACCCTTCTTGCGGATGATACGGGGGTAGTTGAGGGTGGTCACGTTGAGGTCAACGTTGCCGCTGATGCCCGGAACAGCGCCCTTGCTGGTGTGCTGGTGGGCGTTGTAGTTAAACGTCACATTGGGCGTTTTGCCGGTGTAGTCAGCAAGCCATACGTCATAAGGATGCAGAGCCGCACCGCCCACAAAGAGATGCGCCTTTGCAAAGCTGGTGTAGGTGTAAAGTTGGGCGTAAAAGCCCAGCTGCTCCACCTCGTGCAGGGCGTAGGCGGTCAGGTCAGTCAGGCGCTGCTTGTCCAGATTGCCAAGCCGGTTGTCCTCCACGTCCACCGCCACCGGAAGGGTCAGCTCCTTGCCGTAGACCGCCTGCCGCACAAGGGCAAGCTCTGCATCTGCCATCGCTTCGCTGGTGGCGTAGGTGTAGTAGTAGACGCCCACGTCCAGCCCTGCCGCTTTGGCGTTTTTGTAGTTGTCCTCAAATGTCGGGTCGATGTACAGGCCATCTGCCCGCTTGGAGAGCTTTCGGTTGGTGCTCACCGTCTTGAGCATCGCTCCCTTGTAACCTGCCGCTGCCACCTGCGCCCAGTCGATTGCACCCTGATAGCGGCTCACGTCGATGTACCGGTAGGGCGGGCCACCCTCCCAGCCGGTGACGGCCTCCTCAACGGGAGTCTCTCTAGGCGTTTCCGGCGCAGGACTTTCGCTGCCCCCGCCGAAGAGCACCTTCAACAGCCCCACCAGAAATTCCAAAAGTTTTTCCATCGCTTACTCCTCCTGTACGATCTCCTCAAAGCCGCTCTTGATAAGAATTGCCTTGACCTTCTCCTTCAGCAGGCGGGGGCAGCGCTCATACAGAGCCTTTGCCTCTTCCATAGTCTCGGCAGACATGATTTCCTGTGCCCACAACATTGCCATCATACGTACCATCCTTTCGATTTTTTGTGTGATTTTATGCATAAACAATCTCGCTCATTTCAAGCAAGCATTGCTTGAGCATCTCGTTTTCTTTTTTCAGTGTCTTGTTATCTTCCTGCAGTGCCGCCACTGTCTCCGGCAGCTTGTCCTTGGCTTCCTGCTTCTTGCGCGCTTCTTCCCGCGCGGCCAATTCTTCTTCCGTATAGCGGATGTATCTCTGCACCGGCACCTGTTCGGTCCATGCGGCCTGCGCAGGCACGCCCGGCACGTCGATGACCTTCCGCACATCCCTGCCGCCGCCGGGATACTCCGTTACGGTCTCGTAGTGGCTCACTTCCTCCACGCCTTCCACGGCGGGGTGCTCCACTGGCTCGGTGCCGCCCACCAGATACCCAAGCGTCAGGTCAGGGGTCTCAATGGCTGCACCGTTCTCGTCAATGATCTTCATGGTTCAAAACCTCCTTTCTCAGGCCACGCGCCGCCAGATGTGCACATAGTAGGCGGCAGGCTGCACGGTGGCGCTGCGGCCGTAGATGGCATTAGACTTGGATGCATCCAGACTGAACTTATATACATCAGAAAAGGAATTGTATTCGCCCGTAGATGCGATCACGTTGCCGGCAGTGAATGCGCCGGATACCTTATGTTCACCCTTTTTTACATCCGCGACAAAAGAGCCTGTGATGTTCGGCAGTCCGGCCTTTACTGTGGTGCCCGCTGCGTGGCTTCTGCTGGCACCCATCAGCACGCGGTCGGATGCGATCTCTTCCCATGTGCCGCCAAACAGGGCGGCAGGGCTGGTGGGGTCTTCCGAAACCCAAAATTTGATTTTCGCATGGTCTTCTGCCAGAGCGTCCGCAATCAAGGTCTTTACAGCGTCTGCGCTTATCGCGCCTTTCAGCGCGTCACCAACAGCCTTTCCGTCAGCCGGAGCGCCCTCGACGCTTAGCGTCTTATCGGTGCGTACAATAGCCGCAGCCCTGTCCGCTTCAGCTTTGGCAGAAGCGGCAGAGCTTCCCGCGCTCTTTGCGTCTGCGGACGCTGACCGTTCGCTTTGGGCTGCTTCGGCGGCGGAGGTCCGGGCGGCGCTTTCGCTCTCTGCAGCTGCTGCGGCCTTTTTCGTCGCGGTGCTGGCTGCTCCGGTGGCAGTCCGAGCGGCCTGCAAAGCGGCCTGCTGCTGGCCTGTCACTTCCTCGGCGTACTGCTTGACGTACTCCATGCCCTGTGCGATGTCCTCACGGACTTCCACGCCGCGCTCAGCCTTACGGATTCCCGCAATGGCTTCATCAAAAGTTTTATCCATAAAACACCTCCTGTCTCATTAGCCTGACATGTACCCTTTGAGCGATCGACTCAAATCGTAAGCATCGGACGCTTTGCGTGCACTCAAAGCCTGCAGGTCGCTGATGCTGGAAAACTCAGTGCCAAATGTAAACTCCTTTTTATCCGGCGAATCCAACGGCTCAACAAGCTTGGAACACAGCAGCCAGGTATCTACACCATGCGGTGCAGAGAAAATGTGCGTTTGCTTTCCAATTGCAATACGGCTGACATCAATATCAGCGTCTTTCAAATCGACCGCTTTGACTGTCATGCCGTTCAGATAGCGCAGATTTTTGGCAAGTTCTTCCTCTGCCGCATCCAGCAAAGACTGCGGCGTGCTTTCGATGCCTTCAATAAAGATCACTTTTGTGATGATGCCAAAAAGCTTTTGCGCAGCCAGATCGTTTGCGGTTTCTGTAATAGTTTCTCCCCACGAAAAAACAAGCCATGTTATCTTTTTGGCACCTACCGCGATCACCCGCGTGTAGATATCCTCTGCTTTGACGTAGTCGGTCAAATCCAGCAGGTTTGTTCCAAAAGCCACCGTCTGGCTGTTTTTATCGGTGATCGCCTGCAGATAGTCCAGATACCGGCGCGGTTTTCCGTTAGGATCCTCTGCATGGCGCAGCACCAGATATCCGCCGTACTTTTCAACCAGCTCACTCTGCAAGATGTCCCACGTAACGCCGTAGTTTTTTCCATCGCCAAAGCTGTATGTAGGTTCTTTGACATCAAACAAAAAGCGGGGATCCGTCTTGCCGTTGATAGCAAGGCTGTATTTCCCGTTTTGCTCGGTGATCTTAAAGGTCTTGGATTCAGATGCCTGCTCAACGTTATAAATGGAGTACGTGCCAAAATTCTTGTTGCAAGTACCGCAGACGATTTCGGCTTTTTTCACTTCGACCTTTGCAGCGTACGTTTTGCCCTTTACATAGGCTGCAAACAGACGCACGCGGAAATTGTTGCTTCCGATCCGTGAAATAATGCGACCGTTCGCAATGTGCTCTTCATCGATTTCCCAGCTCAGGCAGGAAGCTTTGTTGATCTCTGTTTCCTCATAGAAAATATTCGTCTTTCCATCCACGGGATCTACAATTCCCCAATGGTAAATGTAATCTCCATCATTAGAATCGTAGCTGTAACCCACCTGCACGACTTTGATGCCGTCGATATAGGGCACGATCATGGGAATGTCCATTTGCACATTGCCAGGAGTAAAAGCTTTGTATGCATCTACCATTCCGTTGTGGTTATCGCAGATCCATTCCAAAAATTGCGAAAAGCTCACATTTTTTGCAGCGTATGGCGCAATGCCGCTGTCATTCAGATACGCAAGCTCCCCTTCACAGTAGATTTTCTGACGCATCAAAAAATCCTGCTCATGGCTCATAGGACGGCCCTGCCAGATGGAAACGCCGTCCTGTTCCACCTCTACCGTAGTGCGCAGCTTTTGCAGCGCAGAGTGTGCCACATTGCCCAGCGGCATGGTAAACTCAAAAGAGCCAGCTTTACCCACTTCGCGGGTCAGCGTGGGGCTGATGAGCTTTTTCGTGTCGGTAATGTCGCTGATATCGTGGATACAGACCTTAGTTTTCCATGTGTCTACATCCGTCTGCACACCAGCATAGACTTTATAGCTCATAGGCTTGCCCCCAAATACTTGATGCTGATGCTGCAGTCTGCCGATGCAGCAAAAACGAGGGTGCCCACCACGCCATCTGGCATAGTAAGCCCCTCGATATACTGCCAGTCGGTGGACTTGGCCAGAATGCCCACTTCAAAGCCATTGAGAGACACCGCGATGTTTGCGGCGGTCTCGCTGCGCTGGAAGTAGATGCCGGCCGCACGCGGTGCACCGGTGATGGACACCTCTTTGTCCTCGCCCGCCTTGAGCGGGATATTCGTGTAGTTGCGCACGATGTCCGTTTCAAAGTTGAAGTCATCCCACAGCCAGTCGTTGGTGCCGTCGTAGACGCTGCGCTTGAAGGGGTTGCAGGTGCCGGTGATGGTAAAGGTGCTGGAAAGCCGGTCGCGGGAGGGTGTGACTTTCCAAAGCCCTTCCCAGTACCACGCCGGGTCTTCATCAAAGCGGCACTGCAGCCACTTGCCATGAATGGCGTTGGCGATGGTGCTTTCGATGCTGGGCCACTTGCTTTTTGGCGCGTTGCACAGCAGTTCCATGGTGATGGTGCGCTTTTTATAGTGCACCTTGCCATCGTCCCATGTGGTCAGGTTCAGCAGTGAATCAGATCCGGTGACCTGCACAAGGTATTCTTCCGGTTCTGCCGCGCCGATTTTAGGGCTGCCTACCTTGAGGTACAGCCCCCAATCTGTCAGGGTGTGAAAATTGCCGATTTTTGCTCCCAGAAGCTTTGCCATTACACACCCCTCGCTTTCCGTTCCACTGTCACGCCGATGCGTGCATCTACGTTGGTCGCCATGCGGGTCGACAGCACGCCCACCAGCTCGCCGGAATCCATGACCACCTGACCCTTGCCGATGTCGGGCAGATGCTCGTCCAGCATCCCCTCGATGCGTTCCAGAATGCTGGTCTGCCGGTCAACAATGGACTGCTGGCCGGTGACGCGGTACTGTAGGGCCGCACGGGTGGAGAAGGTGCCCAGGCTGTCATACACGCCGGTTTTGTCAAAGGGACTCTGGTAGTGGCTGACAGGCTTCTGATTATTCTTCTTGTCCATCCACATGGCAAGGCCAATGCCGCCAGCGACAGCGCCCACGCCCAGGATCAGGGCGAGAATGGGATTTGCTGCAACGAAAGACACGATGGTGCCCAGCGCAGACGTGATGCCACCTGCCATGCCGGAAAAGCTCTGCACGATGCTGCCTAGTGCTCCGCCCACGCCGCCGGACTTTGCAAGACCGTCGATGATCTCACCAAAAGCCTTGACCGAGTTGGTCACACCGTCGATATCGGATTTTACCCCGCCGTCAGAAAAAAGCTTCTGGAAGATATCAAATGCCTTACCGATGCCGCCGCTGAAGTAGCCCTCATTGACCGCGGTCAGCGCGTCCGTAAGCCACTTAGAGATCACGTCACGCTGCCCCTGCGATACCTCGCCCCAGATCAGATTGACAAAATCCAGCCCAAGACTTGCCCAGTCGCCGTTTTTGGCATCACTAAAGGCGCTTTTTACCAGCCCGAAAATGCCCTTATCCAGCTGGCCGGAAGTCTCGCTCAGCTGCTGGTCAATGCGGCTTTGGGTACCCTTTACGCTCTTGTCGATCTCGTTGGAGGTCTCCGTCACCTTGTCTTGAATGCCGTCGATGTAGGTGATGATCTTCTCGTAGGTCTCCGCGCCGTTCTCGCCGATGCGCTGTCCGGTCTCTGTGACGGTCTTCTTGATATGCTCGCTGCCGTCCGCGTACTTTTCCACCGCCTGTTGCACCTTTGTGGTGATGCCGTCAACGGTGGTTTCAGAAATGTTGGTAAAGGTGCCAAGCAGCGACTTTGACATGTCGTCATAGGTCTTTGTGGCCTTTGTGACCGTGCCGTTGACTTTGGTCTCGACCTGCTTAAAGGTTGTTGCAACCCCGTTCACCATCTCCTTGCCGGTCGTGGTGGTGATCTCGGTAATGCGGTCTTTGATCTTGCCGGAGCTGTCCTTGACCTTCTCGGTAAGAGTCTGGATGCTGGTGGTCACAGCACCCAACGCATTCTGTGCGGTGGTGGTAGCCGTGCTGGAGATGGACGAAATGACCGTTTCGGTGGTGGACTTGGAGCCGGAGGAGCCGGATCTTCTCCTAGTTGAAGAACCAGACGGGCTGGTTGTAATGGAGCTGCCGCCGCTGCCATTGGCCGCCGCCAGCTCTGCCTGACGCTCCGACCAGCTCTTGTTGCTGATGCCAATGCCATTCAGAGCATTTTGCCGTAAACGGTTTTTGTTGCTCTTCCGGTTATTTGCATCCGCGTACTCTTCGTAGGTATCGAAGTCTGCCGTGGCGGCTTTTCCGAGAAAACGGTTGAGTTTATAGCTCAGCTGATCCAGCCACGTGGTTGCTTTGCTTGCGAAGTCCTTGAGAGCATTTTTTGCCGTGTTGATAGGCTCCGTCAGGCCGGTGATCGCGCCTGCGAGACCAATCCAGCCGTCCGTTTTGTAAGCGTCCTGCGCCTTTACGATCAGATCATTCAGATTGCCGATTACAACGCCGAAGCCGCTGGATAAATCGCCGGTCAGCAATCCGGCCAGCTGACTCACGTTGTCCTTCAGGGTGGAAATGCGACCATTCATGGTCTGGCTCTGGGTGTCCATACTGTTGTAGTAACGCCCGCCCTCTTCGGATGCGGCCTGCAAAGCTTGCGTCAGCAGATCATAACTGATGGTCATTTTCTGCACTTCAGCAGTGGACTTGCCTGTGTAGTCGGCCAGAATGCCGTATACGTCGATGCCGGCATAAGCAAACTGCTTGATGTCGGCCGTTGTAGCCTTGCCGGTGTTGGCGATCTGCTGCAGGTTCTGGGACATGCGGTTCAGCTCGTCGTTGCCGCCGCCGGTCGCAGAGACCGCGTCGCCCAGCGCCATGATGGTATCGCGGGCATAGGAAGCGTTCTCGCCCGCAGAGATCAGGTACTGGTTGGCCTGTGTCAGGCTCGCCACGTCAAAGGGGGTTTTTGCCGCGTCTTCCTGGATCTGGCTCATGACCTGCTGCGCGGCTTCCGCGCTGCCCAGCATATTGGTAAAGCCAGTGGTGTATTTCTCGATTTGGGCGTTGTACTCGATGCCGGAAGAGATGAACCCCTCTGCGGCACTGAGTGCAGCAGAGCCGAGCTTCGAGAAGACGTTCGCCATGACCGTGCCCTGTGTAATGGCGTTGGCCAGAGATTTGCCGGATGCCTTATCCGTGGAGCTGGCAAAGCCGTCCATGCCGTTGTTTGCAGCTTTCAGCGCGGTCGTGGTTGCCCTGAGCTGTGCTTCTGCCTGTGCCAACATGGTCTTGAGGTTTTTGGTCTCAGAGGATGCTTTGCCGGTCTTGCCCACCGATTCGTTGTAACGTCTGGTCAGTTCCACTACGGCCTTTGCGGCCTTGCTGTACTCTCCTGACAGCGAAGAAACGGTTTTTTTCGTTTCGGATTGTACATTCTGGATGCCCTGCCGGTAGGCACTGTCGTCCAGCCCGAGGGTGGCGCTCAATTCAAAAATTTTCAGGTTCCATCACCCCCGTTCAAGCCATTTTTAATGCGTGCTATCACTTCATCAGCGGACGGCTGCGGCGGCTGTGGGCGGTTTTCCACAAGCCCGGCCACCATGTCGTACCACCGCTCTTCCGCGCCTATAAGGTGCGCCAGAGCGTCCGTCATGTACGCCTGATAGCTGAGCGTGATGCGCTCTTGCCGCAAAGTGTTCAGGCAGTGCTGCAAAATGTACGGCCTGCCAAACAGCCGCAGCGCGTCCGGGCTGATGGAAGAAATCAGGCGTCTGTACCCGCCAGCACCAACGGCAGACACCAGAGCAAAAAATCCATCACATCATCGTTGTTCAGCAGTTCTTTCACCGCGCGCATCTTCTTGAACGGGCCGATGTTTTCAACCACCCCGTTTTCATCCACGTCCGGCTCATAGAGCAACGGAAGCAGCTTTGCGGTGGCAGCGGCATTGTCGAACAGCAAGCTTTTTGCCATAGCCTGAATGTTCTTTTTTGCCTGCTCCTTCTTCTTCTGTTCCAGCTCCTCCGGCGTTTCCTCGCCGGTCAGAACCGGCAGAACCTTGCACAGCTCCATGATCTTGGATTTTTCCAAGACCTCCTCTGCCACATCGGCGATCTGCCAGCAGTGGCGCAGAAACTCTTCATCGGACAGCTCTGTCAAAAATTTCATGCGGTGTCCTCCTTATGCTGCGGCCTTGGGGCTGTAGTACCACTCCATAGGCACGGCGTCGTCACCCATCCGGGGGCAGCCGGTCAAGGTGACGGACAGATTGCCCTTGCCCTTGTCGGTGGTCTTGAGGGACAGGCCGCCGGTGGAGAGTGCGTTCATCAGCTTGACGGCCACAAAGCCGCCGTCGATGGTATCGCCCACCCACCAGATGTCCTTGAAGTCTCCGGTGCTGGCGGTGGGATTCAGCGTCATACGGGGCGTGACTTTCTTGTCACTCACATCCGCAGCGCCCAGCGCCAGCTTGATAACGTCCGTTGTGACGTTCAGGGCGGTAAAGGCCAGCGTGCAGTCGTAGTCCTCGATCTGCATCAGCTCTGCGGTGTTTTTCTGGCAGTTGTCCACATCATCGCCAAGGTCGGTGATGTTGGGCTTGCACTCTGCCGTCACGCCGCCGGAGGTGGCGCAGATGATGTCTGCGTCCTGGATCTCGGTCGTGCCGGACGGGTCAAATTTGTTCAGCACGACACCGGCATTGATCTGCATGGACTCGAATGCTTTTGCGCTGATCTTGGTAAACTTTCTTGCCATATTGCTCCTTACTCGCAAAATTGCGTGATTTCAAAATTGAGGTATTCGCACAGATACCCTTCAGGCGGGTTGTCGAGGGGCTGTGCCCATGGGGTGCCTTTTTGCAAAAGAATAGCGCCGCCCTCACAGGAAAGCGTTATGCTGTCCTCGAGGGCTGCGCTGATCGTATCTTCTTTTTGCAGGATGGGGGCTCTGCCGCCCTTGCTTGGGTACCACAGCCGGGCGTGGAAGGATGACGTTTCGTTCCACCCACCGGGGATGGTGGGCTTGTAGGTCAGATAGGGCAGTGAAGCGGCAGGAGGGATGTTATCTTCCAGATAGCCCGGGATTCCAAAGCCGTTAAAAAACGTGTTCAGCGCCCGGTTGATGCTCTCAGACGGTCCCATTACGGCAGCACCGCCTTTTTGCACTTGACGGCCCGCAGCCCCATGCCGGATTCCGGCGGGGCCTTGCCCTCATCTGCCGCGCTGGTGATCTGGAAAGTCTGCCCGTCGCTCACCCGCTTGATGTAGTCCGGGAAAGCCAGCGGAACACCGGTGCCAACAAGCAGCGTGTAGGTGGATGCTGTGTCTGCCTGCTCTGCCACCTGAGCTTCCACGGTGGTATCGTGACGCTCCACGGCCTCAAACTCTGGGCCGTCCTTCCAGCCGGACACAAAGCCGCCCACGCCGTCCGGCTCATAGCTGCGGGTCTGAAAACGGTATTTTTGGGTAAAGCTCTGCATCACGGTGGATGCAGTGAACGGATTGACCATGTCACATCTTCCTCCAATGATTGATCTCGGATTTATAGCGGGTCTTGCCGTCTGCAGGCAGGCCGTCCGCGCCTGTAGCCATCGTGCCGGACCACCCGGCAAAAGACTGGGACACATACACGCCGCCGGACGGCAGTGCCTTGTCGTATGCGTCGATTTTTTCAGCCAGCGCCACAAAATCAGGCGGCACGCGCATGGGCTGCACCGTCCCGGTGAAGGTCTCGGCGGTCAGATCGCCGTCCCCGGCCTTGTGCACGCCGTCATTGAAGATGGATCCGCACACGAGGAAATACTGCCCCGGCACTACCCCGGCGGGCACGGTATCCGGCTCAAAAGCAAACTCCCCGGCAACGGGATCATCTGCCCGGTCAAAAAAATTGTGCGTGTAAACACACAGCTCGGGGACGGTCATAAAGAGTCACCTCTTCTCAGCGCCCGGTGGATTCAGAGGCGGCCACAGCGGGCTCGGTGTTGGACGTGCCGACGGTCACGACTGCGATGCCGTCCAGATACTCTGCCCACAGCTTCATGCCCATGATGGCATAGTTGGTAGTGGTGGCGTTCTTGTAGTTGTACTCGGTATGGTAGCCCAGCAGGTTGGTCTCACCGGAGACGGTGTAGTTTGCGCCCATGGTGGCATAGTCCCGGTCTGCGGGATCCACGTAGTACAGGTCGATGTTCTCCACGGGAATGGCAATCACCTTCTTCTGCTCGATGTAAGCATCGGGCAGGAGGAAGAGGGTGCTGTAGCCGAGGAAGTTCTTGACGTAGTTCAGGCCGAACTCGGTCTGAACGGTGATCTCCTTGTCGCCCAGGTAGTCGTAAAAGTCCATGATGTTGGCAAAGCCCACGACCTCGGTTACATCCAGATTGTCGTTGGCAAAGCGCTTCAGGACTGCGCCCTTTGCGATAGCCAGAGCACGCTGCCAGGTCTTCTGGGTGCCCACCAGCTTGCCGGTCTTGAGGAAGGTGTAAAAGTCGGTCAGAACTTTCTTCTGCAGCTCATTGCGGAACGCAGTATCGGTGCGCTCCACGGCCACAGTTGCGCCGTACTTGGTGACGGCTTCGATAGAAACGGCCTTTGCCCACTTGCCGAGCTCGATGTCGTCATAGGCCACAGGCTCGACCTTGGTCTTGGTCAGAGGGATGTCTTCACCCTCGCCCACGGCGGTGCCGCCCTGCAGGCCACCGTCAACGGTTGCCTTGTAGGAGACCAGCTTGGTGCCGGGTGCCTTGCGGATGGGGCGCATGATGCCCAGAATGGTGCGCAGAGCGTCCCAGTTCTTCTGGAACTGGGTAACAAAATCCACCTCGCGAATAGAGGTAGTGATCTGGGAAGCAGTGGTAAGATTTTCGGGTGCTGCCATGTGTTACTCCTTTGCTGCAAGCCCGAACGCTTCAGGGTTGGCCGCAATGGCCGCCTGCCGTTCGCTTGCGTCTTTGATGTTGATGATCTGCTCTTTGGTCATTTTGGAGCCGGTGTTGGTGGGCGGGGTGTCCACCTTCGCGCCGGTGGTGGTCGTAGTGCCTACGAAGTCGCTCCAATCAGCTTTCAAGCTGTCAGTGTGCTTCTTGGCATCCTTGACCTCACCCTTATCGTCCAGCTCCAGCTTGTCGATATCCTCGCCAGACAGCCGCACGACCCGATCGGCATACTTGTCCAGCACCCCGGCGGACTTGAGCAGCTCCCGGAACTTGGATTCCTTGGCTGCGTGGGTGTCTTTCTGGGTCTGCTGAGCCTTGTAGTCGGTCAGCGCCTTTTCAGCGGCCTGCTTGCCGCCGTTGGCTGCGTCCCGGTCTTTCTCGGCCTGTGTGCGGGCTGTTTTTTCTGCATCCAGCTGGTCCTTGAGTTCGTCTGTCTCCTTGTGCAGGGCGTCCAGAATGGCCTTGGCCTTGTCATCGTTGGAGGTTTCGGTATTCTCCAGAATCGTTCGGATGTCAGCTCTTTTGAGTGCCATGTGATAGTCCTTTCTGCCCTTGCTCGGGCTGCCATGCTTGGCAATAAGGTTTATTTGCCGGACGTGCTGCCGGTGTGGTGCCGCTTGTGGGGCTTGAACCCACGGCCCCCGGATTAAAAGTCCGGTGCTCTGCCAGACTGAGCTAAAACGGCATAAAAAAGCGGCTGACGCTGTGCGCCAACCGCTGAGTATTAAATTTTACGGCTTTGTTTCCACGCTTGGCAAAACGTCCGTGTGAAAATAGAGCTTGTAGTGGTACGGGTCGGTATGGGTGCCGGTGATGTCCTCTACCACATACATGGTGTAATTGTTCAGGTAAACATAATTTTTTCGGTATGTGTTAGGCCCTGTTTTGACGGTGCAGACCAGCTCATTGTTTGAGTTGTTGGAGATGGACATGTAACCCTCGGCTTCCATGATCACCTTGTCTGTACGGGCGTTGTAGACGGTTAGCTTGCGCTCGCTCTCGAAGTAATCCGCCTGCTTGGAGATGTTGGCATTGGCCTTGTCAGCCTCAGAGCAGCCGCACAGAAGCAACACTGCCAAAAGCGTAATTGCTGCAAAAAACTTTTTCATGTTTATTCTCCTTTGCGAAAATCCAAGCATTCTTTGATAACAGCTACCTCTTCTTTGCTGAATATCGGCTTATCCGCGTCAACCGATACTGTTATCTCAACCTTTGCTCTGCCCTCGCCATAAACCAAATTGCAAAGGGCTTGCAAGTTTTTAGTGGCTTCTTTTCCTTCCTCTAAAAGCTTTTTCCTCAGCACTTCTTTTTCTCCGCAGCTCTCGATTGTTAAGAGCTTCTTTTTGGTTTCCTCAATATCTTTTTCTGCCTGTTCTGCAATAGCAAGTCCTCTTTCTTTGAGAAAACAATGCATTGTGAGCAAATCTTCAAGTTTCTCTTTTTCTGTCATGTTATTCTCCCTTCTCCGCTTCTTCCACCGCAATCTCTCGCAGCTCGTCAATGTGTTCTTCCACCGCCGGGCGGAGGAACGGTCGTGGGGCCATGCCCCGGGTAAAGTGCCACTTGCCGTTGAAGTCCTTCCAAACCCACGGCGTTTTGCGTCCGTTGCCGTTTGTGGCGTGAACGCCTGTGCCCAGCTCAACATCAAAATGTTATCGTAAAGGCTTTTTATCCTTTACCTCTTACAGTTTGCTATCCTGTAAGTTCGGCGTACATTATCATCCTTTGTAGGATGTCGGGCACTCTTGGAGGTGTTATTGCTCTCTTATCGCTCAACCTCTACGCTCTACGATGGCTGATGATGATTCAGCTTATCTCGGAATTGCCCATCAATTAAACAGGTCATCTATACTTTCAAAGCCGTTATTGTGGTATCTTTCCAATATCGTCCCATATTCCAACTCAAAAATTTCGCACCATTCTTTAAGTGTTCTTTTTGAGTTGCCAATTTGGATTACAACATTAGATTGCCTATTTCGACTTTGTTCTTCCATTGTGGCCCAACGGCAATTACTCGGTTCATAATTTCCGTTGTTGTCAATTCTGTCTATTGTAAGGTTTTCAGAATATCCATTCTCCATTGCCCATGAATAAAAAGCACTAAAGTTATCTTTCCATTCATCACATATCGTTATGCCACGTCCACCCCATCTATAATAGCTTGGGCTGTGAACATTATAGCAGCGGTCTTTCATTCCACGCCATATATGGTATATACGAGTGCCACTCATTTTGTGACTGTGATGTTTTGTAAGATTGATTTTTTCTTGTGCCTTTTTCATGCAGCCGCATGAACGAATGGCGCCACTTTGCAAGCTGTCAGAGCGAACGACTTTTATGTTCCCACAATCGCACTGACAAACCCAGTATGTTTTCCGGCTATTGGTGTCTTGCAAGCCGATAACCGTCAGCATACCGAACTTTTTTTCGAGTTTGGAACAAGAGGGATTTTCCGATATTGCCCGATTTTCGATATGTGTTACCACATAAAGGTGCATGTATGTTTACACAGAATAAGCTAGGTTGCTGCCGATGGTCACGGTCTTTTTGGCAAGGTCTACGGCATAGGTCAGGCTCTGCTTGAGCGCACCGCCCACATAGCCCTCAATGCCCGTACTGTCTGCCGTGCCTGTGGGCACAAGCAGCTGGGCATAGTCTTGCATCTTCATGCCCCAGATGGTCAGCACCCGCTCTGCCCACGAGTCCAGTGCCTCATGCAGCTGCGGGGTGTTGTCGGTGAATTTGATGTCGTAGTTAAAGTTCATGGCTCACTTTTTCTTCCTTTTCCTCGAAACAAAGCCAATCCATGCGCCGCCCTGTTCAACCGTTACGCCAAACGGCTTTTGTGCCAGCTGCATCAGCTTTGTACGGTCACTCGAAGTCATGCCCTTTAGGTCAAAAGCAACTTTCGGGCCGCTCTTGTCCCAATATGTGGTATGAGACGGAGAAGAACCATCGCCGCTTCGATATTTGTTGAGGTCAACACCAACTTGTTCTTTTACGAAAGATACAACGTCGTTATGCGTTTTCTTGTATCTGGAACTATCCACAACAACGGCGGCTTTCTTCGCCTCTGCTGCCGCGATTTTGCTGTAATCCGTCACCCATTTCCCATTCACAAAAGATTCAAACTCATGTTCATTTGCATTTCCGCCGCCCGCTCTCGCGGAGCTGCGCCCGGCTCTGCCGGATGCTCTACCACCGCCGCTCATCGTGACACCTCTCTCTCACTTCCGCATACTGCGGCTTGATTATTGTTGCGTTAAAGTCCATCCCCGGTAATGGTTTGCCATACCAGAGAACTTGCGTAGGATTTAAGCGCCGCATGGCTTCCTTGCACCCCATTGTAAAAAGGGTTGTAGCTAAACGCTCATTCATAAGCCCGACAGACGAAATGGAGATGATGGAATTGCGCGGCTCGCCGTCAAAGCACCACTCGTAGCTTTCCGGCCATACCCATTCGATGGTGGGAATGACCTTGATACAGTGCATTTGCCAGTACGCTGCCAACCAGTGCCGTTTATAGGCGCTCCAAATCTGCACCGCTTCCGGATGGTCTCGGAACATGGAAAAATCAGGAGAAAGAACAGCACCGAACTGCTGCAAAAGCGGCACATACTTGTCAGGATTGCGCCAAACACGTTCAAACTGGTAATCATCACAATAAAAATGGACGCCTTTGCCCCCCCTATCTTTGGCAGACAGGGCGTAGTTAAAAGGCATCCATTCCAGCTTGTCAATGCGGATGTCCGTTTCCGGCTTGATGATAGGGATATGGAACTTTCCTTCACCCGGAAAAATCATCTTTTCGGTGTTTTCCATCGGCAGAATCACGGTTTATCTCTCCAAGCTTTACTTTTATTCTGGTTCTAGCAGTGTATCGCAAAGGGGGCAGGCTTCCCACAGCCAAGGTGTCCTGTACCCACATACAGGACACTCATACCAGCCGGGTTGAAGCGCATCGCCAGCATCAACATGGTGCCACGCAAGTGGTTTTGGCAGCGGAATGCCGAGTATTTTTGAAACTTTTGAAGCATTCATGGCAGCTGTGATGGAATCCCTAGCCTGCTTCAGAGGGTCATATTCTTCGCGTTTTGAAAAATTGGCTGTACTCATTGCTTTTCCTTCTTTCTCTTTCGTTCTTCTGCCCACCACATCTGTTCTTTCTCTTTGCCGCCCTTGGATTTATACCACTCGGTGTAATCCATGACGGGGGTGGTCTCTTTGGTCACATTGTCCCGCTGCATGGCGTTCTGCCGGGGATACTTGCCCAAGGCAGAGGACAGCACACAGCGGCAGTGGTAAACCATCTCCGGGGCTGCATTGGGGTCGCCGGGCCGCTGAATCTCGTAACCCATGACCTTGAAAGGCTCGTCAAGCTCTGCCGTCTGCTGGTCAAGCAGGCGGTGCATTTCACGGGTGCGGTAGTCGTGGGTGGAGTTCCACCGCTTTTTGACCTCGATGCCCAAAGCCTGAGCATTTCTCATCTGCTGCAAAGCCCCGGCGTTCTGGGCACTGGTAAGTGCTGTGACGGCGTTGTTCATGGCCCAGTGGATCTCCGTATCAGCCATGCCGTTGACGGCCTGCACGGCAATGTCATGGACGCTCTTGCCCTGCACGATGCCCTGCATGACGTAGCGGTTGAACACCCGGGCATCATAGGTGCGGTTGCTATCGCTCTTGATGCGCTTGTTGGGTACCATGCGGGGGTTCTCTTTCAGCAGCAGCTTGACCGCTTCGGTATTGTACAGGGTCAGCCCGAACGTCACGCCTGCGGCCTGTTCCAGCTCGTAGAACGCCCAGTTTGCGCCAAAGGAAAAGATGTTGTATTGCTCGTCCCGGGCCAGCTTGTAGGCCGTCTCTTGGGCTGTGGTGCAGGTCTGGGTGATGCCGTCAAGCTTGGCGTGCATCAAATCGGACTGAAAGACCTGATTTTGCAACCAGATGCGGTAATCATCCTCTGTAATCTCGCCTGCATCCAGCTGTGCCCGTTTGCGCTCGTCCAGCGCTTTGTACTTTGCCAGAAACTCGGTAAGCTGCTCCTGCATCTCCCGGCGGGCAGTGCCGTACACCCGGAGGATGCGGCGGCGCAGGCGGTTCAGCTGGCGGGTAGAGATGCGGTCACGGTCAGTCATAAGCGCATCACAATCTTTGCAACGTTAATGATAAACGAGCTTACTCCACAGCCGAAGAAAAAGCCAAAAACTGCGGCGCAAATATCACGCTTCATCTGTTCCATCTTCGTCCTCCTCGTCCACGGTCTCCCGTGTTGCGCTCTCAGCCATCAGCGCGGCCTTAGCCTGCTCCTTTTGTTCCGGGGTCAGGTTTGGCAGCAGGTCAATGGCCATGTCCTGCCCGATGATCGGTGCCTCAGAAATCACCGTTGCGACTTGCTCAGCTGTGTTGGTGATCTTGCTGCGGTTGAATGCCGGCATAGCGTTGTCAAAGCCAGCCAGTGCGCAGATCTGCCGGATGAATGGCTTGACCTGCGCCTCAAAGTCGTCTGCGTTCTGGTTCAGCGGCTCATAGGCTGCATCCAGATGGTCGTTGGTGCTGTCCGCGCTGACACAATGCACATCCAGACCGCCGAAGTCCTCATACACCCGGGTGTGGAGCAGCTCCAACAGAGCCTGCCGGGCCGTCACGGGGATCTCGTTGGTGTAGGGGGTGATCTTGCCGCCCTCGCTGGTGTCTGCGCCTGCAATGTGGTACAGATTCAGCTTGACAAGGAACTCCTGCAGTTCGTCATCGGTCATGCCGTTGAAGTTCTCGCACAGCCAGTAGATCTGTGAAAAGTCCTGCAGGTCGTTGCAGAAGCCGGACATCACCAGATCGGTGTTGTCAATGTAGGCTTTCAGCCCCACAAGGGTGCTCTGGTGCAGGTCGGAGCCCCACAGCGGCACAATGGGAAGAGCGCTGTAGTTTTCGCCCTCCACGCTTTCCAGCCCGCCGCCGGGTGTGGTGACGGTCACGCTCTTGTATGCCTGCTTCGGCGTTGTCTCTTGCATCACATTGCCGATTTTGCTTTCCGTGTACTCGGTAAAGCCGTCCAGCTCGTACAGGATATAGTGCATATCTGTGTCTGGGTTCAGCCGCCAGAAGCGCACACCCGCCTGCAAAAGGCCTGTCTTTTCATCGTACAGGGGCGCGAACTCAGTCAGCTTGAAAACCACCAGATGGTCGTTGTTCCAAAAGCCGAAGCTCTCGCCGTGGATCAGGGCGAAATATCCGGCCTTCTGGATCTGCTCATCAAAGTTCTGCCCCAGCCTGTCCTTGTCCACGCCATCGTTTGCAAAGACCACGCCGTTGCCGAGGGAGTAGGTTGCCCGCTGCTTGTTGAGCCGCCGGAAAAGATTGCTCTTGACCATATCGGGGTGTGGGGTGTCCTGCTTGGTGTTTTTGGATAGGCGCTTCAGCATCAAAGCGTAAGCCTGCGCAAAGCGTTCAGCCCCCGGGTTTTTCTGTGCGTCGTACAGGTCGGCATCCAGCGCCATCTTGTAGGGGCCGGAAGTGCAGTGCTGCTGCACGAACCGCCGGATGAAATCAGGCTGTTCCCCGGCGGCTTGCGCCTGCTGAAAAGTCTGGAATGTGTATACAGTGCTCAAAATCAATTCCTCAGTTTTACAAGGCGCTTCGTGCGCACAAAATAGCGGATAGCGTCCATGCAGTGGTCGTTGACCTTCAGCACGGTGTCGTCTTTATCTGGATCCCAAGCGTACACGCCGAACTCTTCCAGCGTGTGCTTGCAGTCTTTGTAGATCTTCAGCCGCCCGGTCTGCAGCATGGTCTGCACGTCCAGAATGCCGCTCAGGACGTCGTTGTTTGCGGGCGTCTGGGTAAAGCCGTTCTTGCGTAGCTCTGTAATCAAGGGCAGGGCAGAGGGGTCCACAATGATCCTCTCCGGCTTGAGGCCATCCAGCCACGCCTTGAGGTCTGTAACGTACTCGCCCACGGTCTTTTGCCGCTTCTGCTCTCGCCCGCTGTAGTAATACTCCCGGGTGACGATCCAGCAGTCTGCATCTGCCTGTTTTTGGAGCAGCAGGAACACCGTTGCGTTCTGGGTGCCAAAGTCGCACGCCACATAGACGCTCTTTGGTGATAGCTCCGGCAGCACATCAACGACGTGCTTCTTGCGGTCAAACATATCGTAGACAAGGCCCTCGGCCACCGTCCACAGGCCCAGAATGTAGCGCTGATAGAAAACGCCGCTGTACTGGCTGCGGTATCTGGCCTTGATGTCCTCGGAAAGTGACAGGTTGTCGTCCATCGTGAAATGAAGATACATCATCTTGCGGGAACGGCATTTCCGCACCCACTCGAGATAAAACCAGTGCTGCGGGCTTCCCGGGTTGCAGTTGAACCAGAACTTTGACCCGGTGACAGAGCAACGGGCTGTGGCCTGATTGACGAAGCTCTGGGGCATCAGGGCCACCTCGTCAAAGAATGCCCCGGCAAGGGTGATGCCCTGGATCAGGTCCTGGCTGCTCTCGTCCTTGCCGCCGAAAAAGTAAAATTCGTTGGTTTTGCCGCCCTTGCTGACGGTCATGCAGTTTTCGGCCCGGTGCTCCTTGACGTTGTAGCCACGGGCTGCAAGCTGCTGCTTGAGTGTGCCCAGCACGTTGCGCCGGAAGCTGGCGATGGTCTTGCCACACATGGCAAACTGCTGGCCGCTGTAGCAGGTCATAGCCCACTGGACGAACGAAAAGCTCATGGCAAAGGTCTTGCCCGAGCGGATAGCGCCATCGGCAATGATGCCGTTGTAGCTGCTGTATGCGCTCTGCGGTGTCCACCAACTCAAGACCTGCTTTTGCCGTTGGCTGAGGGCTTTCCAGCGAAAACCGTTACTTTTCCGCATGGTTGTCCTCTTCCTCCGGAAGCATCTCCACGTCGTCCGGCGGGCTGAGGTCCGCGGCAGCATTCAATGCCTTTATCAAACCATCATCGTGACGCTCTTCCTGCTCCGCTTCTTTCGGCTTATCGTTCCAACCAAAATTAACTTGCAGGCTGAATCTTGCGCCGCCGTTTCCATCGCGATCATAGAGCCGTTCTTCGGCGTATCTCTCGCATCGAAGCTTCGCGCGCGTTATCGTGTCAGAAAACTCAGCCTTTCCTTGATAGTCGATTAAAGATTGCCGAGACTTAAACCCCAATGCCAAAGCTAGACCGGTGACCGTTTCTGGACGTTCGTCGATTTTTATCACGTTTCCGTATTTGTCCAGAACAGGCTTTCCGGTTTCGTCTTCTAGGACGCTCCCTTCGCAGCTTTTGAAGAACTCTTCGATTTTTTTCTCAAGTTCTTCTTTGCTCTCAAAGACGGGCGGTCTGCCTATCCTTTTGTTTTTGCTGTAGGCCACCGCCACCACCTCTCTAAACTCATGCAAAAGAAAAACCGCCCGGAAATCCGAACGGTCAAAATATCGAATGTGCCGCCAGCTGGATTTGAACCAGCACCCACGGAATGGATGTGCGCAGTGGTTGGCTGTGCAGTGACGTTCCCGTGGTGTCACCAACGTTGTCCCGCCTTAAATGGGCGGCGCTCTGCCTATTGAGCTATGACGGCATATAAGCAGCGCCCGTGCATTCAGTGCGTTGGACATGCGTCAAACGGTGGGCGCTGCTGCATCCGGAACTTTCGCGGCCGGATGCCCCGCTATTGCGCGGCCCGCTCTAGGGCACGCAAGCACTCCCGGCAGGACTCGAACCTGCAACATTCGGTTTTGGAGACCGCTGCTCTACCGCTTGAGCTACCGGAGTATAAAAGCCGCCCTTGGAATCGAACCAGCCGTGTCTACACACACGCGCCGCGCTCCAAACTGCGCTCAGGCGGTCATATAAAAACAGCTCCGGTTCGCCGCCGGGGCTGTTGGTTGGCGCACATCCTGTCAGGAAAGCTACACCTTGGCAAGGATTCTAAGGCCTTTTCTTGGCACGGGAGGTTGCACGTGCGGCCTTGCGGGTTGTCTAGTCCATGCGCCATATGGTGCGATACGGCGGAATCGAACCGCCTCCTGTCTCTCATGAGCGGCAGGCTGCCTTTGTGTCAGTGTATCGCATAGAAGCAGCGCGAAACGTGAAGAGAGCAAAGCCCAGTACCTGCAAGCAGAAAAGGAGGAAAATGCCAAGAAGGGACACGTTTCGGAGGCTGCGTGGCAAGCGTCTCACCGCTTTCGGCGGTTCCGCTTATACCAATTTTACCACATCTCACATGTAACAACAATAACGACAACATGTAAGAAAATTACATAAATTGGTGCCAAATCTGCGCAAGCTGCTTGCATCCATCCCGCACATACAAAGAAACGCGGTTTTCGTTTGGCAGACCAAGACTGCGGGCCACAACGATCTGCTTTTGGTTCTGGACGTAGTAGCCATACAAGCATGCCTGCATCATGTCACTGCTTTTGGTGCCTGCAATGTACTTGATTCGGCGCTTTGCTTCCATCCGCAAAACTTCGAGCTCGGATTGCAGCTCTTTCATCTTGCGTTCATTTTCGTCTGTTTCTTCGGCGCAAAATGCGATTTTGTCTCCGTGCCCGGATCCTCCGGGCATTCCGGTCATGCTGGCAGTGCACTTCGTGGCCTTGTCATGCGCCTGCCGGATGTCCAGCTGGATGCGGTCAATTCGGTCGTCCATAGCCCGAAGCTGCTTAAACCACGACTTGACGGTGTGGTAGTCCACGCCGCCGTCCGGCTTCTGCGTGTCAGTGTCATGCGTCCATGTGCGAGTCATTTGTACACCTCCTGAAAAAGAAACATGTTGACCGCCTGTCCACAGCAACGGCAGTATGCAACCGACTCGTTGTCTTTGACGTATTGATTCAGCGCATCGCATTTTGGACAGCACCACCATCCAGAAGGCGCAGTATCCGTTTTTGGCCATTGAACGCGCTGCTTATCAAGACACGCTTCAATGTCTTTTCTGTTTTCAGCCAAATAGGCAACATCGGCCGGATTGATTTGAAATCTGAGACAGATTTGCTTAAACTTTCCGTCCCAGATGTCGATGCACAGCTCAGTCATCGCGCCCAAAATAAAGATCACGATGCAAAAACCACCAACGTAGCAAAATGTTGAACCTATAACTAGAAAAACTTGATTCATGCGGCTTCATTCCTCCATTTCTTCAATCTCAATTTCCACCCTTGGGTTCTTCCGGTCAAGCTCCACCCGGCTGCCATCGTGGGCGGCAACGATCTTGCTGTTGTCGTCCTCCAGAACGCGGGCTTTCACCAGAATGTCTGTGGTCGCCTCGATGAGGTTCGCCAGATCGACCCGGCGGGCGGTCTTCATGTAGTACACGCACCTCACGTTCACGCGGGCAGAGATGGGGCTGTGCGGCCTTTTGATTTGCCGCAGGCAGTCCGTCTCATAATCCACGTAAGCCTTGCTGGGGGCCACAAATCGCCCGCCTGAGCGGCTTTTGAGGATGCGGGCGGAGTTTTTCTTTGTGCGCGGGTCGCCGTAGAGGGTCAGTTTCATCTGCTCACCCCCATTGTTCGGACATGGCCTTTGCAACGCCCGGAAATGTTTTTGCCCGGTTCTTTGCGCGGTCAGTGGTAAACATGCCCTTGTGCTGCTCACCATGCTTGTGCGAATAGGAGCCAGACGGGCACCATGTGGCGGTAGGCTCTACAATGTTTGTCGGATGCAACGGCGGCACGCCGCGCTCCCACAGTAGCGTTTTCTTGCTGTAGGGATGCCCATATTCATAGGGATGTATTGCCTGCGTAGGCTTTGGGTAATCAAAAATCTTGCTGGGGGTAGGATTCTCAATCACCACTTTTTCGCAATCTACCGCCCACACGGCAAGAAAAAGCGCCTTGCCGCACAATCCCTCATAATACCGGGAAAGATTAAGCTTGCCGCCCTTGTACAGGTGCCGTGCTCCTGCGTTGCTTGTCTTGGTGCATGGAACAAATGCAATAATCATATCCCAGCGGGGCACATCATGCGTTACGCCGTCCATGGTCACGACCTGCCCCCCCTCGATTGCCTTTAGGCAGTCACCGAGAATATGCCACTCAGGATGCCCGCCAGACGGCTCCTGTACATCGCACGAGTAGGCTTCTTGGCCTTTTGCCCGAAACGCCTTGCACACCTCCTGCGATTCCTCACAGGCAATCAGCACTTTCACCGTTTTCTTCCTCCCATCCAAAATTCCTGATTGAATGCGTTCTTGCTGATGCACTCCGCCGCATTCTTGGTTTTCGTGTATGCACGTTGCTCCTTCAGCTGGCGCTTGTACTCGGCGTACCGTGGACAGCTGTCGTGGCAGATCGGGTGCCGGTCGGGGCAGTCTTTACATGTCGGGTTGGTCATGTTCGGCTTCCTCCTCGTTAAATCAAAGGCGTGTTCCACATCCGGGACAAAATTTGTCAAGGTAATAATCATCGTTGCATTCATACCCGCAAACGGGGCAAATTGTCGCACATGCTTTTTCACGCCAGTAAAGCTTTTTGGGGTGTTCGCCCGGCCGTTTAGGCATGGGCATCCAGACCGGGAGGTTTTCCGGGAAAGCTGCCACCATGTTCCACGGCCAATTTGTTATGAAGCCGTCGCTGGGGTTGTTGTTGATGCTCAGGACGTCGCCGTCTTCATTTGCATCAGCCTCAGTCGGTGGCTCTTCTGCGGTCTTGCGCCAGCGCTGGACATCTGGGACGACTGCCGGTTCATCTTCCAGCACATCCATCGCGTCCATAATCTGACACGCTCGGCATCTTACGCCGTTGTAATTTTCGCAGCCACAGCAATATGCCGCTTTGATGTTTGCGATGGCTTTTTCGCGGTCGATAAATTCGCTCATTTTTCAATCTCCTTCCTTGTCGGTTCACTCGCCCGCAGCCTTGCCGCTTCACGGGGGGCGGTGGTGATATCGGCCTGCGCCTGCTTCAAAAATTCAGCACGGCGGTATGTAAGGTCCGGCATTTCAGCCAGCTCTGAAAGCCCTCCAACGCTTCCGGCATAGGATTTTGCCGCTGGGGGGAGTTGGTCATACAGGGCTTGCAACTCTTTCTGCCCGTCACTACGCAGCAGCCCGCCCTTTTCGTCAATGCCGATCACCATCGGGAACTTTCGCCAGCTCAAAAATGTCTGTGCCTTGCGTGCCGCTACAGCCAGAGCTTCCCATTCAGCGGACGGGTCAAGACACTGGGAAAGCTGCTTGAAGATGTCGGCCACCGTGACCGGATAAACGCATACCCGGTTTGCCGCCAGAAAAGCCCGCTTGACAGTATCGCCGTCATAGTCGCCAAACTGGTACGTCCACACATCGATGGTGGTCTGCATCTCCTCATCGGTCAGTGGCTTAGATCCCAGCTTGTACAGCACAAAATTCATGCGAATCAGTTTTGCCACGTCTTCCCGTGTCATGTCTCAAACCCTCTTTCTCTGTCCATCTTTGCCAGCACCCGGGCAAGCTGGTCGTCTACGGTCTCGGTTGGCTGCTTTCCTCGCGGTCTGGCTTGTCGGCTTTGTTCGTTGGCTTCCACGTCTCCCGGCGTACGCAGGCCGTCCCGTTTCCAGCCGGACAATATGCCGTTGATGTAGTTCCATGAGCGCTTCCCGGCTTCTGTGGCCTTGTCAATCGCCAGCAGGATCATCTCTGTGCTGTACTCCTGCCTCCACTTCTGCAGCTTGTCCAGCGCAGAGCGCGGGAAGTCCCCAACGGCCTGCTGATAATGCTGGACGATCTTGGAAAGTTCTACGTCAACGGCGGCGGGTGCGGCGCTATTATATACACCACCGTTAGGTGATATACCATTACCATTTACATTACCATTACCATTTACATTACCATTACCATTTACATTACCATTTACATTACCATTACCATTTACATTTACAGCCGGATTTGCCGCGTTTTGCTGTTTTTGCTCGTCAAAGTCGGCATTTGCCGGATTTGCCGCGTTTTGCTGACGCTTGCCGTTTGTAACTTCTGCGCCTTTACGCCCTGCGGCAGCTCTCTTTTCTCGTTTTTCGTTCCATTTTTTAGAATTTGATTCCACCGCCTCGGACATAAAATCCCACGCCATTTCGAGCTTCTGGTCGTCCTCAAAATTCGGCGGATCGGGGAAATCAAGCAGCGCGTCAAAAATCCTGCCTTTTTGCTCCAGAGACAATTTCCGCAACGGCTTTTTCCATGATTTGTAAATGACTATGCTTTTCTGCTCTTCCTCTTTCAACTGCTTTCACCTCCTTTGCACGCCCGTATAGCCAGATAGCACAGCTTGCGAGATCAGAACGGAAGGTCTTCGGCATCATCGTTGATGGGGTCATACTCAGCAGAAGGGGCCGCTTCCGGAGCGTCAGTGCTGTGCGGCGCGTAGTCTGCAAGGCTTTCGCCGGGGTACATCTGCGCACCCTGCAGATCTGCCGGGTTTGCTGCCGGTTCTGCAGGTTCCGGCGGAGGTCCGGGCTGTGCCATCAGGTCGATCATCTGCTGCAGCCAGCGGAACGTCACCAGCCCGCCGGGCTGAACATCATCCGCGTCCACGTCGTAATAGATCTTGCCGTTATACTCCCGCTCTTTCAGCTTTTGAGCAAAAACTGTGACCTGATCGCCTTTCTGCAGCATGCCGTCCCACTGGTCAATGCCGTGCCAGAGGTTAACACCCACAAAGAAGCTCTGCCATTTTCCGGTTTCATCCTGTGTGCGGCTGGCTTTCAGGTCAAACTTCAGCACCCGCTTCTGCCCGGCATCTCGAAGTACCGGGTCTTTGGCGATCTCACCGTGCAGCATGATGCCGTTCTTGGTCTGGACGATCATGCATCATCACCGCCAAACGGATCATCGGCGTTTTCCTCTGCAGAGGGTGCATCCGGGGCAGGGATCAGGGTGCCTGCTGTCTTGCGGTGGCGGTGGGAGCCTGCGTAAGGATCCAGCACCGGCAGTTCTTCAGGCGGCACCTCACGAGCGGCGCCTTCAGCGTCCACACGCACCTCGCTCTCATCGTACAGAGCGCCGAAAGTAGAAGGAAATGCTTCACGCAGGGCGTGCACCAAAGCCACCTTGCGGATCATGGTAGCCTTTTTGCCGTTCCAAAGAGACTTTCCGGTGTCGTATTCACTGAGCTTGACTTCCTCGTAGCTGGCGCGGGTGCGGTCCTTACGGTAGACCTTCGCCCAGCCGCCGAGAAGGGTCTCGCCGCCGTTCCCATCATAGACGATGGAACCCTCACGGTTCAGCAGCTGGCCATCTGCGGTCAGGACGATCACGCCAGCTTCAAAACCATCGTAGGCCGGGTTGCGCTCGGCCATCTGCAGATAACAGTTCTTGCCCAGCACGATGGTGCTGGCGGTGTCGTCATTTTTGTTATCGTAGTGGATCAGGTAGGCTTCTTTGGTGAAGGGGTTCAGGTGGTACTGCTTGCAGGTCTCCAGAAAGATTTTGCATTCAGCATCGGTGGCCTTGGGACAGATGAAGTTGCGCACGTCTCCAAAACTCACAGTGAAGTGCTGTCCGTCAGCACCAGTGATCTCCACCGGCACGGACGGGGATGCAGCCTGCATAGCAGTGCTGCCTGCACGGTTGGCATTCTGAACAGAACGGTTTGCCAGAGACTGTGCGTTGGAAACGGACGAAGTAGGCGCGGGTGCGCCGGGACGAGTAAGTGCCATAAGTAACTACCTCCAAAATTATTTGATCGAACCATAGCGGAAGCCGCGCTCTGCGGCTCCCTGCTTGAACCATGCGATGTCCTCGCGGGTGAACTCTACCCAGAAACGATACTGCTTGCGGGCAGGGGCTTCCGGCTGTGCAGGCTCTGCAAATTTCTGAAGCATGCTGAAGTCCAACCTGCCGTCCGGCGTGATGGCAGCATTGGCCTGCGCCGTTTGAGCCGCTTCTGTGGCGATCTGGCGTTCTTCATCGGTCGGAGGGATAACGACCGGAGCGGTGGCCTGCGCCCGCTCTGCGGCCATTCTCTCGGCCTCTGCGCGGCGCTGTGCGTCCCGGGCATTCTGGCGGCGGCTGTGCTCCACGAGGGCGGCATTCAGATTCAGTTCACGCAGATACTCCGTGGTGCAAGCCTCTGTGTCCACGCCGCAGGTCTCCCGGATCAGACGCAACTCTTCCCGCCGGGTCTCCACGCTCTTGTGCAGCTCCCGGCTGGCCTTTGCCAGATCATAGGTCTTGTTCAGCCACTGGGGCACAAGCAGGCGGTCAAAGGGGATAAGCTCCCGCAGCTCGCCGATGCAGTCTGCATAGACAGCCCGCAGCGCGTCCTGCTTGTCCTGCCGTTCGGCTTCCTCCACAGCCTTGACCTGCTGGTCAATGGCACCGGAGACGGCCTTACACTGACCCTGCATCTGCTTGGCACTCTGCAAGAACTCTTCCAACGGCTTCATGTAAAAGGCCTTTGCGCTGCGGGCGGCATCGCTGAGCTGCTTGTCCAGCTTGTTCACGGCGGCGCGGTCGGCCTTGGCATCCTTGATGGTTTCCGGGGTGTAGACGCGGCCGGTGTAGGCGGCCAGCATCTCGGTCAGATTCTGCTGCACCTCGGCTTCGTTCCACCGGATCGCGGGCAGCTCCGGGTGCTCCACCCGGACGGTCAGTTCTTCTTGCATAAATATTCACCTCGCATACACAACGTTCATATCAGCGTCAAACACCCTGTGCAGCCGTTCGGGCTTTCTCTTTGCCAGTTCATCAACAATCGCAATTGCATCCGAAGTAACCGGAAATTGCTGCTGCGAAACAAGCGCTGGCGGTTCTTGCCCCACATCGTAAATCCTCAAAAGTGCCACTTGTAAAACCTCCTGTTTTGTGCTATTTTTGTGGTGATGGGCGGCGAAACTCATCACTCTTTGGGCTTGTCCGTGTTGGCGCACGGGCAGGCTCTTCTTTTTTTGCGTCATACACGGTGTACCACATGACATGGTGGACAGCGTCAGGCATACGTGATCTCCCCGGACTCCTCTTGCAGCATCTCCCGCACGTTGTCCATTTCTTCGGCGCACATCTCCCAGACATTTGCCCTTGCGGAGTATCCGGCCCGGACAACAATGTCGTCTGAGGCTTCGGCTTCTCGCCTGCAGCGCTCTGCAAGCCGCGTGTAGGATTTGACTTTGTCCTCAACATACTCTTTGGCCGTCATCATGCCCCACGCTCCTGATTCTCCGGATACTCCGGGTTACGGGCGTGGGTGCGGTTGATCTTGCCATACTTGCGCCGCTTTGCGGCTCTCTCCCTGTCCTCTGCTGCAAAGCCCAGACGAGCCAGCAGAACAGCTGCCAGAATCAGCACCAGCGACACTGCAAACAGTGTGCCGGAGATGTATCCGGTGGTCTGCGCAGTGCCCTCTGCGCCCATAGCTGCGCCCATTCCAACGCCGCCAAAAATGACGGCCATCCAGTAGTAAGTAGTGGATTTGAGCTTCATTCTTTCGGGTCCTCCTTTGTGTAGATCTTCTCAAGTTTGTAGAAATCCTTCATCCACGCCATAAATCCGGCGCGTGAGATCAGCGGGGCGGCGCTTTTGGTGTCAATAGACGGAACCGCCCATGCCGGGAAGCTGCCGGCCTGAATCATACCGGTAAAGATCGGCTCGCTCACCGAAATGTTATTGTCCCGCATGATCTGGCAGCACTCTGCGATCCCGATGCTTGGCCGCATTATCGTCCACCTCCTTTTTTGCTCTCAGCTGCTGCTTCAGCCGGATGTGCTCCAACCGCTCCGGTTGCCTTGCATCCCAGCGCTGTTCAAGCCAGCGCTTGTTGCAGTGCTTCTTCAAGGCTTGACCTCCACAAACTCACCATTTTTGAGGGTATAGTAAACGTTTTCTTTGATGGCAGAACCATCCACGCGGGCCATTTTGGCACAGATCATGTGGCCATCATTATCGTACTCGGTCAGCACCAGATAGCAGCCCAGTGCGCCGCACGCCTTGCCGCAAGCACCGTTTACAACGGCAATATTGTCTTTTCCATCTACTTTTGCTCTGCAATGAGCCCCGGTGGCTGCCGCCGTGCTGAAATCGCCGCTGGAA
>ENA-OPCN01000675-OPCN01000675.1-human-gut-metagenome-genome-assembly--contig:-NODE-675-length-28894-cov-6.200596_pt1 | contig 28894 bp, 33 predicted proteins | sample MGYA00241567_ERZ501485 | MGnify/ENA primary metagenome ERZ501485 (study PRJEB25962, sample SAMEA2042579) | human gut metagenome | biome: human gut; feature: human-associated habitat; material: faeces...
GGTGCTCAAAGTATTTATTTTAAATAATTTGTGACAAATGATTGACTAACCTACATCATTATTCATTGGAATTTTTAAAAAATCATAGTATTTTAAGTTAATTTGTGCTATACTATTATTAGAATTTTTAAAGAAAGGATAGTGAAAATTATGATTAATGAAAAACAAGAGATTCTTGCAACAGTAAATACTTTACCAGATGATACCACTTGGGATGATGCAATTTATACTTTATATTTACATTCAAAATTACAAAAAAGTCAAGATGATATTAAAAATGGTAGAGTAATGACAATTGAAGAATCTAAAGAAAGGATGAGAAAAAAATATGCAAGTTTTGATGTCAAATGAGGCACATAAAGATATAGATTCTATTTTTGAATATATATCGCGTGACTCTATTAAATATGCAAACGAAACTTCAGAAAATATTTATTCTCGTATATATGAACTAGAAAATGCTCCTTATTTAGGTAGATATGTTCCCGAACTTTCGGACAAGCATTTTAGAGAACTTATTTATAAAAGTTATCGAATAGTTTATGATGTTTCTGAAGATTCAAATACTGCTTATATACATTTTGTCGTTCATGGCAAAAGAAATTTTAAATCATATTATAAATCTTACATTAAAAATAATTTTTAATTCAAATTATTATTAAATTCTTTTAGGATATATTCCAAACACACCCCGTGGTCTGTATAATATGATCCAAGTCCAGCTTGTTTAAGTTCTTCAGGACAGCATCCATCAGGTGTAAAAACTTTATTCATTTTTTGAATAGGAACATAACTTTGTGCAAGCATAGGATTATCTGGAAATACAGACTCTGTATCCATATCAAAACCACAGTCACAGTTATTTTGAGGCATTGTACATAAATTTGCACAATCAGACTGAGCTGTTGTTACTATGTTAGTATCTTCATCACAAAAATCATCCATCATAGCAATATTCATATTATTATTCATCATAGACATAGAATTTTTATGACAACATTTTCTACTACTATAATCATTCATACATAATCCTCCTTTGTTTGATTATATACAACATAATATGCGTCATAATTCCAAAGAATTACAAAAAAGGTTAGCATATTTTACATTCATTTTTTATTTGCCAAACTTGAAATTTTACTAAAATAAATATACAATATAAAAAAATTACAAAAGAGGTGCGATATGGCATATATAGAATTTAAAAATGTTATTAAAGAATATAAAATGGGGGAAATTACAATAAAGGCCCTAGATGATACAAATTTTGAAATTGAAAAAGGAGAGCTTGTTGTAATTGTTGGACCATCTGGTGCTGGAAAGACTACTACTTTAAATATATTAGGTGGTATGGATTCAGCAACAAGTGGTCTTGTTTTGGTTGATGGAAAAAATGTAACGAGACTAAAAAATAAAGAGCTTATACAATATAGAAGAAATGATATTGGTTTTGTATTTCAATTTTATAATTTAGTTCAAAATTTAACTGCAAAGGAAAATGTTGAATTGGCGACTGAAATTTGTAATGATTCTTTAAATGTAGATGAAGTTATAGAAAAGGTTGGCCTAAAAGACAGAAAAAATAATTTTCCATCACAACTTTCAGGTGGAGAACAGCAAAGAGTTGCTATTGCAAGAGCTATAGCTAAAAATCCTAAATTGCTTTTATGTGATGAACCAACAGGTGCTTTAGATTATAAAACTGGTAAACAGATATTAAAATTATTGCAAGATACTGCAAGAAAAGAAAATATGACAGTTTTAATAATAACACATAATGGCGCATTAGCTCCTATGGCAGATAGAATTATAAGATTTAAAAATGGTAGTGTTGAAAGTATGGAAATAAATCCAAATCCTAAGCCAATTGAAGAAATTGAATGGTAAAGGAGTGTGTTTATGAAAAGAGCTTTAATTAAAGATAGTGTAAAACAAATAAAAAATACATTAAAAAGATTTATTTCTATATTAATGATGGCATTTTTAGGAGTGGGATTCTTTGCTGGTATAAAAGCAACTTCACCAGATATGATTGATACAATAGACAGATATTATAAAGAGCAAAACATATATGATTTAGAAATTGTATCTACATTGGGATTAACTAATGATGATTTAAATGAAATTGCTAAAATTGATGGAATAGATCAAGTTGAAGGAACATATGAAAAAGACGCCATAATTGAAAATGACAATGAAGAAATTGTTGTGAAATTATTATGTGCAAATAATATAAATGTTCCGATAGTTTTAGAAGGAAATCTTCCAATAAATGAAGATGAATGTGTTGTGGAAGATAGTTTTTTGAAAAAGAAAAATAAAAAAATTGGTGATTATATAGATCTAAAGGTTGAAGATTCTACAAATGATAATGGTGATAAAGTCAATTATTTGAAGCAAAATAAGTTAAAAATAGTTGGAACTGTAAAAAGTCCATTATATATATCAAGAAACAGAGGAACAAGTAATTTAGGCTCTGGATCTGTTGATTATTTTATGTATATATCTGATAAAAATATTAATGCAAATGATATATACACACGAATATATGCAAAAGTAAAAAATGCAAATGAATATACAACTTCAACAGATGAATATGAAAATTATATAGATAATATAACTGATAATGTTGAAAAAATTAAAGACCAAAGGGAGCAAGCTAGATATAATCAATTAATTACATCTGCTACAAATAAATTAAATGATGCAGAGCAAACTTTTAATGAAGAAAAGCAAAATGGTCAAACTAAAATTGATGATGCGGAAAAAGAGCTTAATGATGGAAAAAAGAAAATTGAGTCTGCAGAAGCGAAAATTAGTAAAAATGAGAAAGAAGCGGAATCTAAGTTTTCATCTGCTGAAAAACAAATAAAATCTGCAAAAGAGGAAATAAGCAAATCTGAAAATGAGCTATCAAGTAAGGAAAAAGAAGTCAATTCGAAAATTGAAGAATATGAAAAACAAAAAAATGATTTAAATACAAAATTAAATGATGTAAATAGTGGAATAGATAAAATAAATGCAAATTATAAAAATATTATAGAATCACTAAAAAATAATAATTTGCCAGCTGATCAAAGAAAACAATTAGAGCAAACTAAATTATCACTTGAACAACAACTGAATGAATTAAATAAAAATAAAAATGAGCTGGAATCTGGCATAAAATCGATTGAATCCGGAATTTCAACAGCAAAAAGTGAAATTGAAAAAGCTAAAAATCAAATAAGCAATGGAAAAAAAGAGTTACAAAAACAAGAAAAAACCTTAAATGCGAGTAAAAAAGAGGCTCAAACCAAAATAGAAAATGCTAAAAAAGCGCTTGAACAGTCTAAAGAAAAAATAAAAAATGGTGAAGAAGAACTTGAAAAAAGTAAAAATGAATATAATAAAAAAATTAATGATGCTGAAAAAGAATTAATTGATGCTAAATCAAAAATTGCAGATATAGAAAGCCCCAAATGGTACATTTTTGATAGATATAATAATGATGGATATAACAGTTATATTCAAGATACGCATAGTATAAAAAATTTAGGAAATGTTTTTCCAATTGTGTTTTTTATAGTAGCAACATTAATATCATTAAATTCAATGACAAGAATGGTAGAAGAGCAAAGAACTCAAATTGGAACATTAAAGGCATTAGGATATAATAAATTTCAAATAATAAGTAAGTATGTAATTTATGCAACATTGGCAACAGTAATAGGTGGAATTTTGGGTATGTGTGTAGGTTTTGTTTTAATCCCAACAATTATATTTAAAATGTACCAAATGATGTACCAAATATCCGGATTTAAAGCTGAATTTAATATGTTTTATGGTATGTTAGGATTAGGTCTTATAAGTATTTGTATAATAGGTGCAACAATATATTCTGCATTAAAAGAGCTTGGAAATACTCCAGCTACGTTAATGAGACCGAAATCTCCAAAAATAGGAAAGCGTGTATTGTTAGAGCATATACCATTTATATGGAAAAGGTTGTCTTTTACAAGAAAAGTTACAGTTCGAAATATATTTAGATATAAGAAGAGATTTTTAATGACAATAATAGGAATATTAGGATGTACAGCTCTTATTGTAACTGGATTTGGATTAAAAAATACAATAAAAAGTATAATCCCACTAGAATATGAAAATGTATTTAATTATGATATGCAAATTACATTAAAAAGTGGAAATGATGAAAATCAAAAAGATAAATATATTCAAGAGCTAAAAAATAAAGACGAAATTGAAAAGGTTGTAGCAACATATATGACATCAGTAACAGCTCAAAAAGATGATAAATCTGAAAGTTTAATAATGATAGTTCCAGATGATGAAAATAAACTTGAAGGATTAATAAATATAAAAGATGTCAAAACAAAAAATCAAGTAAGTTTAAAAGAAAACGAAATTTGTATAACAGATAAAGTAGCACAACTTTTAAATGTAAAACAAGGAGATACAGTAAAAATAAAAGATTTAGACGATAATGAAATAGATGTTAAAGTTTCTAATATTGTTGAAAATTATGTATATCATTATGCATATATGTCAAAGCAAACATATCAGAATCTATTCAAAAAGGATTACAGTACTAATATATTATTTACAAAAAATAAAGAATTATCAGAAGAAAAAATAAATGAATTATCAAAAGCAATAATGAATGATAATGAGGTTTCAGGTGTAAGTGTAATAAGTAATTTAACAAGTCAGATAGATAATATGATGAGCTCATTAAATTATGTTGTAATAATCTTAATAGTATCAGCAGGATTACTAGCATTTGTAGTATTATACAATTTACAAAATGTCAATATAAGTGAAAGAATACGAGAGCTCGCAACAATAAAAGTACTAGGCTTTTATGACAAAGAAGTATATTCATATGTAGCAAGAGAAACAATACTATTAACAATAATAGGAACAATACTAGGCTTAATAGGAGGCTATTTCCTAAACGCATTTATTCTAAAAACATGCGAAATAAATATGCTAAGATTCAAACCAACAATAGAACCAATAAGCTACATATACGCAATTGCACTAACAACAGGCTTCAGCATAATAGTAAATATAGCAACATACTTCGCCCTAAAGAAAATAGACATGATAGAAAGTTTAAAAAGCGTAGAATAAAAAACGCAGAGAAAAGGGGGACGGTCCTGCAAGAAGAAAAAGAGGGACGGTCCTGGAAAAAGAAATACAAGGACCGTCCCCGAAATCAAAATTTTTTATTATAAAATATTCACAAATAAAATTTGCTTATATATGATAATAAAAATACAAAAGGAGGAATTTGAAAATGTTATTAAAAAATGCAATGGTATTTACAAATGGCAAATTTCAATAGTGAAAATACTGGGAAAGAAAGCGGAATATGTAGCTCAAGCATTATATTTAATAGAAAGAAGATATAAAAAAATATTTTATACAAAATTTAAGACAATAACATTTGATAATGGTGGAGAATTTAGAAATTGGAAGTCATTGGAAAAATCATATGATAATCGAAGAAAAACAGCAAGAATACAAGTATATTATGCACATCCATATCGTTCAGGTGAACGAGGAAACAATGAAAATGCGAACAGATTAATAAGACGATTTATTCCAAAAGGAATTGATATAACGCCAATATCAGAAGAATATATACAAAAAATAGAAGATTGGATAAATAATTATCCAAGAGTTATGTTTAATTATAAAAGTACCAACGAAATCTTAAGCGAATTATGTGCATAATAAACTGGAAATTTATTATTGCCATTTGTATGGTATTTTCACTATTATTTCTTCTCTTGTCTTTCTTTCTGTCAATGTAAATAATACTGCCACTCTTTTCTTCGTTCCTATTACTAAATCTCCTTCCCAATGTCCATATGTTTCTCTTGTATTTGCTTCCTCTGGGTGGTAATCTATGCTTTTTTCTGGTGGTACTTTTTCACATATTCTCTTTTCCTTATTTTTATCTTTATATTCTTTATTATAAATCATATCTGTTGATTTTATATCATATATATCTCCTGCATATATATTATTTCTTATTGTTCTTGCACACATTTTTGTTTTAAAATTCATTTTCTTTATTTCTTTTGCCATTACTTCGGGTGATTTTTTATCTTCTTTTATTGATTTCTCCACGTATTCCTTTAATTCGTAATCATTATCTATTTTTAATTTTGGTCCTTTTGCTTTTAAATAATATTCGTATTTTTGTTGTGCTACATCTGCACTATATACCCATATTTCTATTAATTCTGTCGTTAAATTTTTTACTAATACTCTTTTTATTTCATTTCTTATTGTTTTTTCTGTTCTATCTAAAAGCTCCGCTATTTCAACTTTTGTACGTTTATCTCTATTAAACCATCTTTCAATTGATTGTCTTTCACTATGTTTTTTGAAGTAATAAATTATATGTTTTGACATATACATTTAAAAAGAAAGAGGTGGACATGAATGTAGTAAGAAGTTATTCAAACGAAGGAAAAACATTGCAAGAACTAATGGAAATATTACTTCCAATATATTTACAAGAAAAGACTTGCAATAAAGAGGAAGAAGAGTTAAAATTCAAAACACAAAATCCTAAATAACTTGTTTCTTATATAGACATAGTAATAATGAGATAGTATGAGGAAGGAGAAAATTAAGCAGTATGGAAACAAGTATAATTGAAAGTAAAACTTACAAAGTACGGAATGTACTTAAGATTATCAAGAGATGATGACTCAAAAACGGAATCAGAAAGTATAAAAAATCAAAAGATTTTCTTGAGCGAATATATTTCAAAACATTTTAACTGGTTTTTAGTAGATATATATATAGATGATGGATATACAGGTACAAATTTTAATAGACCGGATTTTATAAGATTAATAAACGATGTAAATGCAGGAAAAATAGATTTAGTGATAACAAAAGATTTATCACGTTTAGGAAGAGATTATATACAGGTTGGATATTACACAGAAAACTATTTTCCTGCAAGAAATATTAGGTATATTGCAGTAAATGACGGGGTAGATACGTTTTCAAAAACAAATAATAACGATATTGGACCATTTTTAGCAGTTGTAAATGATATGTATGCAAAAGATATTTCTAAAAAAGTAAGAACTGTAAAAAGAACAAAAGCAGAAAAAGGAGAATTCATTGGAGCATTTGCACCATATGGATATAAAAAGCATCCAAATGATATTACTAAACTAATTGTAGATGAAGAAGCAGCAGAGGTAATTAAGTATATATTTAATGAATATATAAATGGAAATGGCTTAGCATATATAGCACATAGATTAAATGAAAAAAAAATAGATTGCCCATCTGTATATAAACAAAGAAACTCAAGATATCATTGTAAAGCCATTAGCAATTTATGGGGACACAATACAATAAAATCTATATTAACAAATAAAGTATATACAGGCGATTTAATACAACATAAAGGTGAGACGGTAAGCTATAAAGTAAAAAAATATAGGTTACTTCCAAAATCAGAATATCTCATAAAGGAAAATGCTCATGATGCAATAATTGATAAAAAGACATTTGAATTAGCACAAGATATTTTAAAAAGAAAAGCACATAATATACATAGGAAAGAAAATACAGAACATCTATTAGCAGGTTTGTTATATTGTCCAATATGTCATAACAAATATACATATCAGAAACAAAGTGGATTAAAAGATGATATGGTTGCAATTTGTAGTATGTATAATAGATATGGAAAAGATTATTGCACAAGAAGAGCAATAAGAGAAAGTGTTTTGAATAAATTTGTAGTAGAAGATTTTAAAAAAAATTTGACTGAGAAAATAGATAAGGAAAAACTAATAAACTCTATTGATAAAAGCAGTATAAATATAGAAAAAAAGAAGATAGAAAAAAGAATTACAGACAATAAAAAAAGGATTAATGAAATTAACAAAATACTGAAAACAGTTTATGAAGATAGAGTAAACGGAATAATAGATACAAAGGAATTTATTACATATTCAGAAAATTATAAAAAAGAGCAAGAAGAATTAATACAAAAAACGGAAAATTTAAATCTAAAGTTACAAGACTATGAAAATACAAAAGAAGAAGAATTAATAAAATACATAAAAGAAATTGTAAGTTTTGAAAACATAGATAGAAATATAATTTTAAATTTAATAGATAGCATTGAAATAATGGACAAGAATAATATCAAAATTAATTATAAATTTGCTGTCTAGAAACAATATATAATAATTTGAAAAAGTTTTGATTGAAAGTAATTGAGATAGAATTTCTTAATAAATTTTGTGGAAAATGTTCGCGTCGGGCTTTAGCTCGGACTAAGTGAAAGGGTGCCACAAAATTTGTTTAGAAATTCTTCGAAAATTAGCTTGAACGATAAACTTTTGAAAATTATTATTATATTTGTTTCGTATCTATCATAAAAGTAATTGTTACTGGAATGCAGACGATATAGACCAAATATTAAAAACACTTGAAGAAAATGATGTAAAAATAACTTTTTTTATGGTTGGTGATTGGGTAGATAAATATCCAGAAGCAGTAAAAAAGATAAGTGATGCAGGTCACGAAATTGGTAATCATTCAAATACACATCCACATGTAAATAATTTGACATATGAAAAAAATATAAGTGAAATTGAAGAATGTAATAAAAAAATAGAAAAAATAACAGGAAAAAAATCTAAAGTATACAGAGGACCATATGGGGAATATAATGACAATGTAATAAATGCGGCAGAAGCGGTAAATAGTAAGACGATTCAGTGGAGCTTAGATACATTGGATTATAAAGATCTAACAGGGGAAGAAATGTGGAAAAGACTTGATAAAAAAATAGAGCCAGGTTCAATTATACTAAGTCATAATGGAACAAAACATACTGCAGATAGTTTAGATTATTTAATAAAAAATATAAAAAAATCTGGATACGAAATTGTTACTGTATCAGATTTAATTTATCAATCAGATTATTACATTGATAACACAGGTAAGCAAATTAAAAAGTAAATGAATACTTTTTTCAAAATTTGATAAAATAATACTATTTAATAAGTATTTTTTCTAGGAGGATGTATGTTTTTTATAGGAATTATAACTGATAAAAATAGTGAAAATAACATAAAAAATAGAATGATTAACAAAATAGATGAAAATGAAATTATATTTTTAAATAAGGAAAACTTGGAAAATTTTAAAAATGTTAAATTTGACTCAATAATTGTAAATGAAAAAGTGGAAAATAAATATATATTAAAAAAAATCTTAGAAAAATCGAAGTATATAGTATGGAATTCTGACATACATTGTAAGAGTGAGAATTTAAAAAATAGTTATTCAAATGTAATAACATATGGCTATAATTCAAAAGCTACTGTAACAATATCAAGTGCAACAGAAGAAAACTATTTAATATTTATACAAGAAAATATACCGATGAATGATAAAATAACAGGAATACAAGAAGTAAAATTCGAAAAAAATGAAAATAATATAAATGCTTATGATGGAATGATAATAACAATAATGGATTTAATGTATGATAAAAATAAGTAAATTTAAAGTAGATTTTAATAAAAAAAAGAAAAAAATAGACATAAAAAAAGAAAAAATAGCGTAAAATTAAAAAATATTGAAAAAAATAACATTTTATGTAGACAAAACCAAAAAAAGATAGTATAATAAAGTTTATAGGGAAAACAGTATTAAGAATACAGTAGATAAACAAGTAAGGGGAGGAAAGTATTTTGAATACAAATTATTTAGAGAATAACCATTTAGTATTGGTTGGAAAGGTCACAAGCGATAAAAAATTTAGTCATGAAATATATGGCGAAAAATTTTACATATTTGATTTAGAGGTACCACGTTTAAGTGGAAATGCTGATATTATACCAATCACAATATCAGAAAGATTATTAGAAAAAGAAGACTTAGAAATTGACAAAAAAATAATAGTAGAAGGACAATTTAGATCATATAATAGCTATCAAAATGAAAGAAACAAATTAGTATTAACAGTATTTGCTAAAGATGTAAAATTCATTGAAAATCAAGATGAAGAAATTCAAGCAAGCAAAGATTTTGTTTCTAACGAAGTTACATTAAATGGTTACATATGCAAAAAACCTATTTATAGACAAACACCATTTGGTAGAGAAATAGCAGATCTATTATTAGCAGTAAATAGAGCATATAACAAATCTGATTATATTCCTTGTATCGCTTGGGGAAGAAATGCAAGATTTTGTGAAAATATAGAAGTTGGAACAGAAGTAAAAGTTGTTGGTAGAGTTCAATCTAGAACATATGAGAAAAAATATGAAGATGGAACATCTGAAACAAAAGTAGCATATGAAGTTTCAATATCTAGTTTAGAAGTAGTTAAACAAGATGGTGACGAAGACCAAAACGATATGGTTAATGAAGAAGAGCAAAAAGAAGCTATGTAAAAAATAAAGACAGTATTTAAACTGTCTTTATTTTTTTGAATCTTTTTTAGTAGGAATTATAATTTTGTCTTTATCGACGATTTCATCTTGTGGTTTTTCAATATCTAAATAATCATCAACATCGGAAATTTTTATGTTTTTTCCGTTTCCTGAAACTATTTTTATTTTATTATTTTTTTGCATAAAAATCACTCCTATAATTTAATTTTCCAAATTTTCTATTATTGATGAAATTTCTGTTAATGGATTTGATAAATCAGATACCAATTCAGCGGTATTAGCAGTATTATATATTTTTGTATACGTAATTTCTGTGTCATTTAGTGGTGTTATAACACAATATCCAATACCATTAATATCTGAAATTGTAAATGCTATAACATTAAGATTATTTATATTACCAATTTTTAAATTACTGGTTATTGTAAAGTTATAATTAGATTCTAATGAAGTTTTTAAATTAGAATTTTCTTTTAAGGCATTGAAAGTGGTTGTATTATCTGTATTAAATAGCATTTTGTAGTTAAAATCAGAATTGATAGTTTGTATTGCAGATTTTTCGTTATCTTGAATAATTGAAGCTTTTTCATTATTTTTAAATTTGTATGTATGATTGTTAAGAGTTAGTTTATAAGAAGAATCTGTAATTTGATTATCAATAGAATTTTCTGTACTATTTGTAATAGTTTCATTAATTTTTGTTGCATTTTCAGAATTACTATTTGTATTTTCAATATAATTAGTAATTTCATTAAAATTAGAAGTATTTTCAACATCATTAAATTCAATGTCATTTGTTTCAATTGAAAGTTGAGCTTGTGCGTTTGAATTGTTATCAGATAAATTTGTATTATCTTTATTTTTTAATAGTTTAATAGCTAATATAGCTAATAATATTATAAGTATCATTATAAAAATGATTAAAAATAAGCTTATGCTTTTTCTTTTTGATTCATTATTCATCACTTTATCCTCCGTAAAATTATTTGATTTTATCATATCACAAATAAAAAAAAAAATCTATTATTTTAAAAATAATTTTTATAAAAATAAATTCAAAGTCTATTGACAGAAATTTGATTGAATGATTTAATAAGTACTAAAGGAGTTTAAAATGGAAGAAAAATCAAAACAAATAATTGAGGCAATTTTATTTGCTGCAGGTAGATCAGTTTCAATAAAAGAAATCGCAATGGTTCTTGAAGAAAGTACTGAAGAAGTAAGTAATAAAATAGAATTATTACGAAAGGATTATGAAGAAAATAATAGAGGAATTGAAATAATAAAAATTAATGATTCATATCAAATGTGTACAAAAAAAGAATACTATGAACAAATTGCACCAATATTTGATAAAAAAGCAAAACCAAATTTATCAAATGCAGCACTAGAAACATTATCAATTATAGCATATAATACAAATATAACTAGAGCAGAAATTGAAACGATAAGAGGTGTAAATTGTGATGGAACGATTTATAAATTACTAGAATATGGTTTAATAGAAGAATCAGGAAAGCTAGATGCACCAGGAAAACCGGCTACATATATATCAACAGAAAAATTTTTAAAAATGTTTGGTCTAACAAGTTTAGAAGAGCTACCAGAATTACCAAAATATAAGTTAGATCAAAATCAACAAATAATAATAGATGAAAATTAAATATTTTTATTATGTATACGAGGAGGAATTAAAAATGAGTGAAAACAATGAAAAGAAAAACGAGGAGTTAGAAAACAAAAATGCAGTAGATGCGAAGAATGTAGAAAATGAAAATATAAAAAATGAGGAAAATAAAACTAAAAAAAATGAAACAGAAAAAAATAAATCTGAGAAAAATAAAAATGAGGAAAATGTTGAAGAAAATATAGAGCAAAGTAATGAAAAGAAACCAGAAGAAACATCAAATGTAAAAAACAGAAAAATTTTAACATTCAGTTTAGTTGGTGGAATTGCTGTTGTAGCATTAATTATAATTGCAATAATAATTGTCAGTATGTTAGGAAAACCAAGCAAAAAACAATCAGAAAAACTAGTAAAAGATTATTTAAGTGCAATTAATGATAAAGATGGCGACGAATATGTAAAACTACTAGATACAAAAGGGTATATAATATTTAAAGAAGAAAGTGAAAAAAAATTCGATAAAAAATATAAAGAAAAAAATTATATAAAAAAATATTTGAGTGATAACGATTACGATGAAATATCAGATGCAGAAGATTCAATATCATCAAGTTTTGAAAGTAAATACGGATATTCTTCAAAAGAATATTCATTAAAAGAAATAAGTGAAGTAAAAAAATCAAATAGTAGTAAAAAAATTAGAATTATAAAAGCAAAAATAAAAACAAAAAGCAAATATTCTTCAAGCAGTGATACTGCAAATTTAAAATTATATGTAATAAAAGTAGATGGAAAATATAAGATTGTAAATGCAGAAATTGATTAAAAAAATGTAAAAAGATGTGCTAAAATATACTAAAGTTTTAACTGTATATTTTATAGTACATCTTTTTATTTATTATTAATATATAAATTAAAAATGGAAACTACAAATTTGAACTAGAGTTATTTGTGTGAAAATTACAATATATTTTTATAGCACAATTTTCACAATTAGGATTAGGTGCTTTGCAACAATCTCTACCAAGCCACATAAATAAATGATTAACATCTCTTAAATACTCATAAGGAACAATTTTTAATAAATCTTGTTCAATCTTTAACGGAGCTGTATTACTAGATAGCCCAAGCCTATTAGAAATACGTTTTGCGTGTGTATCAACAGCAATCCCTTGTGGTTTATTAAAGGCTTCTAGCATAATTACATTAGCAGATTTTCTACCAATTCCTGGTAACTTCATTAAATCATCCATATTTTGAGGAACAGAGCCATTGAATTGATCTAATAACATAATAGACATATTTTTTATATTTTTTGCTTTATTTTTATAAAACCCGCAAGGATGAATTATTTTTTCAATAACAGAAACATCTAAACTTACAAAATCTTCTGGTTTATTATATTTTAAAAATAGAGCAGGTGTGGTTTTATTTACTCTTTCATCTGTGCATTGTGCAGAAAGCATCACTGCAATTGCCAATTCAAAAGGGGTTTCAAAATTTAAACTGCATTTTGCATCAGGATATGTTTTTTTCAATAATTTTATAATTTTTACAACTTCATCTGTAGACATAAAAACTCCTTTCTGTATTGTAACATAAAATTGATATACATAATATAATAAAATAAAAGGGAGGTAATAAATTATGTTTTGTGCATTAAAGAAAACTTTTGGAGTGTGTTTAATAGGTATAGGGTTAGGAATATTATTAGTTTTATTACTTCCTCTTACAGGCTGGCTATTTTCAATAGGCGTAACATTAACAATATTGGGATTAATATGGCTTGCAAGTTAAAAGAAAAGGGGGCAAATATTATGACTATTGTAGTAAAAAAAGTTCCTAAATTTTTAAGAGGTTTTGTAAAATTAATATTTGGAATTAAAAATACATAACCTTTAAGTAGGGTATAATAAAAGAAACTAAAATTAAATTTTAGTTTCTTTTATTAAAAGTCAATGGACGCTTAATATAGAGTTATTTTCATAGCTTTATATTAAACGCCCATTGTAATATTTAAGCATGTTTTAAATTACGTAAGCATTTTGAACATACGCATATTTTTTTAGATTCTCCATTAACATCAACAGTTACTGTTCTAAGATTTGGTTTAAAAGTTCTTCCAGCTCTTCTACTAACATGTGAACGAGCGATTGAAATTTTGTTTCCAAATGATTGTGTTTTTTCACAAATTGCACATTTTGCCATGATAATTGCACCTCCTATATATGCATAATAAAATTGACTAATTCAAAGTTTATCACATTATTTGAAAAAAAACAAGTATTTTTGAATAATTATAAAGAAAAATTCTAAGAATAATAAAAAAAGGGCTTATTTATGAAGAAAAATTATCAATAAATTGTAAATTTTTAAATAATCAAGGAGTTGTTTTTATGTTGATAACATTTGTAAGATCTATAATATTATATGTAATAGTGCTTGTTGTAATGCGTCTAATGGGAAAAAGAGAAATTGGTCAGTTACAACCATTTGAGCTTGCAATTGCAATAATGATTGCAGACTTGGCATCTGTTCCAATGAGTGAAGTTGGTATTCCAATAATAAATGGTATAATTCCTATTTTAAGTTTATTAGTAATGCATTTAATTATTTCTTTTATAAATTTAAAAAGCATAAAAATGAGACAATTAATATGCGGGAAACCTAGTATTTTAATATATAGAGGAAAGATAAATGAAAAAGTACTAATAAAAGAACGTTTTACTATAAATGAATTACAAGAAAGATTAAGAGCAAATAATATAAACAATTTAGCTGATGTAGAATATGCTATATTAGAAACAAGTGGACAAGTTAGTGTAATACAAAAACCAAATAAAAGAACAACAATTCCAGAAGATTTTAATATAATGCCAGAATATGAAGGAATATCATATGATTTAGTTGTAGATGGAAAGATAATGAATGATAATTTAAAAATCCTAAATAAGACGTATGGATGGTTAAAAAAAGAAGTAAATAAATTTAATATAGAGCCGGATGAAGCGCTCTTGGTAACTGTGAATGCTAAAGGTGATATTTTTTGTCAAAAAAAAGAAAAATATAATAAATAGGAAATATAATGAAAGGATGAATGCAAAGAGCTATGAAAAAAGAACTTATAATTTGCCTGGTTATAATTTGTTCAATAGTAATTGGTGATATTTGGTTGCAAAATTATACATCAAAAACATTAGATACAATAAGTACTAATTTAGAAGAGCTAAAAGAAACTTTAGATGATAATAAATTTAGCAAAGAAAAAGTAATTCAAGTAAATAATGAATGGGATAAAAAATTTAATATATTAACTTGTTTTTTAGAGCACGATGAGTTAGAAAAGGTAAAAACCCAATTAGTAGCAATAACAGCAGGTATTGATGTAGAAGATACAGAGTATGTTTATGAAGAAATAAATAAAGCTGTGTATATATTAGAACACATTAAGGATAAAAATAGTTTAAAGTTAGACAATGTTTTTTAAAATATTTACAAACAAAAATTTTATAAATAAGAGGATAGAGATAAAAAAATGATGTAATAATTTATTATTTAATGATAAAAATAATAAATTAAATACTAAAAAAAATACAATAAAAATAAAGGGCTGAACCTCAGTAAAAACAGGCGACACAGCAATATCAAAAAAATAAAATGGTAAAAAATGAAAAAAAGTGTTGACATTTTTTATAAATTCTAGTATACTAAACGAGTCGAAGGGAAATGGGCGCATAGCTCAGCTGGGAGAGCATCTGCCTTACAAGCAGGAGGTCATAGGTTCGAGCCCTATTGCGCCCACCATTTTCTTAAAAGATATTTAGTATAAACTAAATATTTTTTAATTTATGGCCTGGTAGTTCAGTTGGTTAGAACGCTAGCCTGTCACGCTAGAGGTCGACGGTTCGAGCCCGTTCCAGGTCGCCATAAAAATAATAATAGGAAAGGGAATATCTTTCCTATTATTCATATAAGGCTTTATAGCTCAGTTGGTAGAGCAAGGGACTGAAAATCCCTGTGTCCCTGGTTCGATTCCAGGTGAAGCCACCATAATTAAAAATCAGCATTTATGCTGATTTTTTTGTTTATAAATTAGCATAAAATATTTGAAATTATTATACCATTTTGCTATAATTGGAAAAGCAAATGTATAGGAGGAAATACAATGATTAACATAAGTAATGCAAAGGAAATATTTAATGAATATGTATCAAATTACGACTTAAAAAATGAGAAAATAGCATTAAAGGTTGCGCATATTTTTCGAGTATCTAAATTAAGCAAAAAAATTGCAACATCATTAAATTTACCAGAAGAAGATATAAAATTAGCAGAGCTAATAGGATTATTGCACGACATAGGTAGATTTGAGCAAGTAAGAAAATACAATACTTTTATAGATAAAATAAGCATAAATCACGGTGAGTATGGTGCAAAGGTTTTGTTTGATGATAATTTAATTGAAAAATTCAATATAGATGAAAAATATTATAAAATAATAAAAACAGCAATATTAAATCATAATAGATCAGAAATTGAAGATAATTTAACAGAGCAAGAATTACTTCATTCAAAAATAATAAGAGATGCTGATAAATTAGATATATTTTATGTATTATTAACAGATGATATAAAAGACACATATGGATGTTCAGCAGAAGATATGCAAAATGAAACTTTTTCAGATGAAATAATAAAAGAATTTAAAGTAGACCATATAATAAATTATAAAAAGAGAGCAACATATGGTGATATATGGATTTCTCATATGGCGTATATTTTTAATTTTTATTATAAAAGTAGTTATGTAGTAATGAAGGAAAAAGATTATTTAAATAAATTAACTCAAAAAATGAACTTTAAAAATCCACAAACAATACAAATGGCACAAGAATTATTACAAATTGCAAATGATTATATAAAATCTAAAATATAAATGGTTTATGGATTTCCACAAAAATCCAAATATATTAACAAGGATTGATGGTTAATTGGCAAAAAAATTAATAATTACGGAAAAGCCATCTGTAGCAATGGAATTTGCAAAAGCATTAGGTATAAATGTTAACAGAAAAAATGGATATATTGAATCTAATGAATGGATAATAACATGGTGTGTTGGTCATTTAGTTACAATGAGTTATCCAGAAAAATATGATGAAAATTTAAAATTTTGGAGATTAGATACACTTCCATTTATACCAACAGAATGGAAATATGAGATAATTCCTGCAGTTCAAAATCAATTCAACATCGTAAAACAATTATTACAAAGAGAAGATGTAGAGGAAATATATAACGCAGGTGACTCTGGGCGAGAAGGAGAATATATTCAAAGACTTGTTTTTATGATGGCAAAACCTAATCCAAAAGCAAAAATGAAGAGAGTTTGGATAGATTCACAAACAGAGGAAGAAATAAAAAGAGGTATTAAAGAAGCAAAAGATTTATCAGAATATGATAGCTTATCTGATGCTGCATATTTAAGGGCTAAAGAGGATTATCTAATTGGAATAAATTTTTCAAGACTACTTTCAATAATATTTGGAAGAAGAATTGCAAAACAAATAGATGAAGAAAAAGTATCAATTTCTGTAGGTAGAGTTATGACTTGTGTATTAGGAATGGTTGTATCAAGAGAGCGTGAAATTGCTAATTTTGTTAAAACAACATATCATAAAATCATAGGAGAATTTGGTGATACTGACAGTAGTTTTAAAGCTGAATGGAAAGTAACGGAAGCTTCTAAAATGTTTAATTCTCCACAATTGTATAATGAAACAGGTTTCAAAAAAATAGAAGATGCACAAAAATTTATACTATCTTTAAAGGATAAAAAAGCAATTGTTAAAGAAGTGAAAAAAACAAAGCAAAAAGAAAATGCTCCATTATTATTTAACTTGGCAGAAATACAGAATGAGTGTACAAAGCGATTCAAAATTAAACCTGATGAAACACTAGAAGTTATACAAAATCTATATGAAAAAAAGCTTGTAACATATCCAAGAACTGATGCCAGAGTTTTGTCAACTGCTGTAGCAAAAATAATCTCCAAAAACTTAAATGGAATAGCAAAAGGATATAAAGATGAAGAAGTTCAAGGATATATAAAACAAATGGCTGAGGAAAAATATTCTACAAATATTGTAAAAACTAAATATGTAAATGATAGTAAAATAACAGACCACTATGCAATTATTCCAACAGGACAAGGCTATGAAAATTACGAAAAATTACCGGATTTACACAAACAAATATACAAAGTAATTGTAAAAAGATTTTTAGCAATATTTTATCCACCAGCAGAATTCAATAAAATTTCTGTAGTTGTTACAATTGATAACGAACAATTTTCAACATCAGGAAAGGTGTGCACAAAAACAGGTTATTTAGACATAGCAAAAAATAAAAATGTAAAAGATCAAAACAAAGAAAACGAGACAGTACAAGATAACTTGGAAATCTTGACGAAATTAAAGAAAAATTCTGAAGTGGGAATAATAAACTTTGAAACCAAAGACGCAGAAACATCTCCACCAAGTAGATATAATTCTGGTTCAATGATACTTGCAATGGAAAACGCAGGAAAATTAATTGAAGATGAAGAGCTAAGAGAGCAAATTAAAGGTGCTGGTATTGGAACAAGTGCAACAAGAGCTGAAATTATTAAAAAGTTAGAAAAAATAAAATATATAAATATAAATGGCAAAACACAAATAATTACACCAACAGTTAAAGGTGAAGCTATATATGATGTTGTTAATATGTCAATGCCAGATATGTTAAACCCAAAACTAACAGCAAGTTGGGAAAAAGGTTTAGAAATGGTAGCAAAAAAAGAAATTGAATCAGCTGAGTTTATGGGAAAATTAGAAAGCTACATAAAAGCAAAAATAAATAAATTAGTTGTTAGAAGATAAAATTATTAATAGGAGGTAAGTATGTTTACAATAGGATGTCATTTATCTGCTTCAAAAGGATATTTAGCAATGGCTAAACAAGCAGTAAGTATAGGTGCAAACACATTTCAATTTTTTACAAGAAATCCAAGAGGTGGAAAAGCAAAAGAAATAAATGAAGACGATATAAAAGCTTTTTTACAATACTCAAAAGAGCAGGGAATAAATAGAATTTTAGCACATGCACCATATACATTAAATGCATGCTCAGCAGATAGCGGAATACGAGAGTTTGCTAAAAATACTATGAAAGATGATTTAAAAAGAATGGAATATACACCAGGAAATTATTACAACTTTCATCCAGGAAGCCACGTTGGACAAGGAGTAGAAGTTGGTATTGATTTCATAGCAGAAATGTTAAATGAAATATTAACAAAAGAGCAAACAACAATAGTATTATTAGAAACAATGTCCGGAAAAGGAAGCGAAGTAGGAAGAAATTTTGAAGAGCTAAAAGCAATTATAGATAAAGTAAAGCTAAAAGATAAGTTAGGTGTATGTTTAGATACCTGTCATATATGGGATGGTGGATATGATGTGGTGAATAATTTTGATGGTGTATTAGATGAATTTGATAAAATAATTGGATTAGAAAAATTAAAAGCAATACATTTAAACGATAGTAAAAATGATTTAGCATCACACAAAGATAGACACGAAAAGATAGGTGAAGGTAAAATTGGTTTAAATGCTATTAGTAAAATAATTAATAATGATAGAATAAGAGAGCTACCATTTTATTTGGAGACGCCAAATGAAATTGAGGGATATGAAAGAGAAATTAAATTATTAAGAGAAAAACGAATTAAATAATAAAAAATGTATCAAAGCAAATATATTTACCTTGATACATTTTTTATTAATTTATCGTTCTTGTTGTGATGTTTGTGGTGTTAGTTGTGTTACAGCTCCTTTTACTGAAGGAAGTTTTTTTTGAAGTGGAGATGTAAAATTTACCGAAATTTTATAAGGAAATGAATCATTTATTACATCTTCGCGTTGTTTAATATCAGCATACTTTTCTATAGGGTTATTAGTTTTACCAAAAAAATAGGCAAGAGCTCTGTGATTAGGATTAACAAAAAGAGAATCTTTATTGCAAGCATAATTAATATCAAAAGGAATTCTATGTTTATTGGCTTGTGTAAAATGACATAATTCATATAAATATTCTGCACAAGCTAATTGATAATTACAATAAGAAGGATTCGCTTTAGTATAATTGCTTCTAAGAAGCTCTAAAATATTATAATCTGCATCAGGACAAAGCCATAAATATCGTTTTATTAGTTTATTTATTTTTAAGAACTGGTAATTTTTTCCTCTATGATTATGTGCGCAATAAGAATTATATGCTTTTAAGTCAGCATTTAATTCTACCATAAATTTTATCATTTTAATTTTTTTTGAAAAAAAATTAGAAATTGGGTTGGAATAAATAGGGTAACCAACCATTTCATAGTCATTATTTAAAAGCATATATTTTCCCTCAAAGGGGTCTATAATTATATGAGGTTTTTTATGTTCAAAAGAAGTATTCATAAAAATCCATCCTTTCCTTATTTTTTTATTGCTAACACTGAGTTTTATTTTTTTGTATATTATACAAAAACTCAAGCCCAAGATTTTGTTATAAATCGAGGGCTAGTTTTTTAAAAATTTTTGAGTTCGATGCAGCAAATAATGCCACAACAAGTACATACGAATAATGTGATCTTAGCCAAAATAGCTACGATTCTCCAATTCATGTGTAATCCTCCTTTAAAATTATGATAATAACATCATAACATAATTTACATAATTTTGCAATATCAAAAGACATAATTATACAAATTCCAAAAAAATTATGTAAATTAGCTTGCATATTATATTATTTTGCTTTATAATGGAAATATATAGGTTAATATGATATAAGGAGGGATTTGTATGGAAAATAAAGAAAATAATGAAGAATTAATAAAAATAGCAAAAGGCTTAGGTAGAATGTATGCTGATTTAAAAGATCTTGAAGCAAAGGTAGATGTGCAAATAGAAGATTGCGAAGAAGCAATAAAAGAAAGTGAAAGTGAATAAAATTAAAATGTAAATAAGGAAAATGGAGGGAAAAATATGGCAGAAGAAAAAAAAGAAAAACAAAATAATGCTGAACAAACAGAGTCAAGAAAAAATAATAGAGGAGGAGAAGCAACAGCACAACAAGAGAAGGAAACATCAACAAAAGAGAGAAAAAAAGGACAACAAACAGAAGCAAAGCCAGAAAAAAATAATAGAGGAGGAGAAGCAACAGTACAACCAGAAGAACGAGCATCAACAAAAGATGGGAAAAAAGAACCAGAAACGGAAGAAGACATAGTGGAGATGTATAGAACATTTTATGAAACTGATGTGGAATGGAGCAAATCTTGGTGTGAAAGAATGATACAAGAAATGGAAGATTCGATAAAGAAAAGTCGTGAGAATATAACGCATTATGAAGGTCTTAGGGACAATGCTTCAACAGACAAAGAAAAAAATGATTGTAATGAAAAAATTGAAAAAGAACGTGATAAATTAAAAAAAAGAAGAAAAAGATTAATAATATATAAGTCAGCCTTGCATAATAAGTTAGAAGAAATAAAGAACAAAATTTCTAACTATATAAGTAATCATCCAGAATATGAAAAAACAATAAGGCTTGAAATGGCAAGAACTTTTGATAAAAATATAGAAGATCAAGAAACTAAATTGGAAAAATTAAAGAAAGACGAGCAGTCTATTAGCACGCTAGGAACCTTACTAGAAAAAGGTATTGATCCGACATTAGAGCAAGAAATTTTGGACTTAGCAAAAGACGAAGCAATACGTCATTATCAAGCGGACACTGAAAGAATTGATAATGTTATTAAAAAATTAGAGAATGATATTGAATCTATAAACGAACAAGAGAAGAAGTATGATGAGAACATAGCTAAACTAAATGGAGATATAAAAGGGATAGAGCTTGATATAGAGCTTTTTGAGAGCTTGGAAAAAGAAGGACATTTATCAGATGACGGTAAAGTGCGTTTGCAAAGTAAAAAAAATGAAATAGAAAAGTATAAATCAAAACTAAAAGAATTAGAAAATGGTAAATCAGAATTTGATAAAAATAATAGAAAAAAAATAAGCGATTATAACAAAAAAATAAATAAATTAAAAGAGAACAAAACAAAGTTAGAAAATAAAATAAAACAGTGCCAAGGTAACAATAAGACTGAAAAATTATCAGATGAAAAAATCAAGAAAAAAAAGAAGAATATAATAGAAGAAGCTAAAAAATTAGGATTAACAGTTACAGAAGATGACATAAATATATGGGTTAATTATTTATCTAGACATATGATGGAATCTATATCATTTAAGGGCCAATCAGGGATGAGATGGGTTAAATCAATTTCAAAAGCGTTTGAAGGAACCAATATTGATATTAAAAGACAAATAAGAAGAACTGAGAGAGTAATAAAACGTAATAAAGATGCATTTGAAGAGGCTAAATTAGGAGAACTAGGAACTGAATTTACTCCACAATCAAAAGCCATAAAAGAATGTATGGGAAGGGTCAAGGTTGAAGAAAAACAAGAAGAAGCTCAACCAACAGCAAACGTTTCACCAACAGCAGTTGAGCCAAAAACAGCGCCAACTGGAATTGCTCCAACACCAAAAACAACAGTAGAAGGTGCTGCTGCAAATTCAAGTAAACCTGTGGAGGAAACTCAAGAAATAATATTTAATTATAGAGATGAAGATCTTATAAATTGTGCCCGTGAATATAAAAAATTAACAGCATTAACAAATGTAGCACAAAGTGATGTGAAGTGGTGGCAATTTTTCAAAAAAATGCGTCAGTTATCTGCAAAATTTAGAGTAAGCAGGATGTTTGGACGTGGAAAAAAACAAGCCATAGAAACTAGATTTAAAAGAAGATTAGAAGAGTTAAATATTGATGTTGATAATTTATCAAAAGAGGATTTATCTAATTTTGCAAGTAAAGTAATATCAGGTGAAGAAATAATTATTCCAGTAGCTCCAGCACAAACAACTCCAGCACAAACAGCTCCAGCACAAACAGCTCCAGCACAAACATCTCCAGCACAAACATCTCCAGCACAAACAGTTCCAGCACAAACATCTCCAGCACAAACAGCTCCAGCACAAACAACTCCAGTACAAACAGCTCCAGTACAAACAGCTCCGGTGCAAACAGCTTCAGAAAAGAAATCGAGTCCATTGTTTAGTCAGGATCCAGCGCTTGAGAAATTACTTATGGAAACGATAATTAGTAACCTGGAGAAAAAATCTGGAGAAGCGAAAAGTAAAGGAAAAGATGAAGGAAAAGAAAAAAGTAGATAAATGAAAGGAATTGAAAAGTATAATGAATTTTAAAAAATTTATTAAGGAAAATCCAGGATTTGAGCAATATATACGAGGTATTATAAGAAATACGTTAGAGCTAAATAATATAAGCAATCAAAGTCAAAAAAAGGAAAAAGAAGCCAAAATAGACAAAAATAAAAAAATACTAATAAGGAGCTTATTGCTTGATGAAGAAGAAATAAAAGAATTAAATAGTGAAATTGAAAGAATAGTAACTGAATTAAGTGAAAACTATGATCCAACAAAAAGTTTTAAAGAGAACTATACTAAAACAATAAATTCTGATAAAAAGGTAGAAAAAACACAAGATTCAAAAGATGCAAAACAAGGAAATAATCCTGATGAAAATGCAGAAAAAGCGGAAGATTCAGATAAAACAGAACAAGAGAAGAATCCTGATAAAAACGAGGAAACAACAGAACAGGGGTCTAAAAAAGATGAAGAAGAAAAAACTACTGATGAAACCTCTGGTAAAACAGAACAAGGATCCGAGAAATCAAACAAAGATAAAAATGAAAATAATGGAAAGCCAACAATTAGATATGTTGCGGTAAATAGGTGTTCGGTAGGTTATAGAACAACTAATTTACCAGGACAACTATATAATCCAGAATCGTTATATAAACCACAATGGTATGATGATTATATTAAAGGAACATATAGTAAAAGTAGAAAGGGAAAAGAAGCATTTTTAAGGCGTAACTTAGGTGAAAATTTTAAAAAAGTATTTAATAATGAAGACAAAAAACTTTTAAAAGCAATATCAAAATGTGATTTAGACCTATTATCAATACTTGTTGATTCAGATGTTGAGTATGCAAAAGATTATATTACTCAATTGGCAGCAGGAAGAAAAGGTTCACCAGATAAGTTGCCATTTTCATTAGAATATGACTTTAGCCAAGCAAAGAAAAGTTCAAAAGAAATAAAGAGAATGGAAAAAATTGCAAAGAAAAGTAAATATATTGCAAAGTACACTCGTAGAAAACCAAGTATATGGCGTAAAATATTAGGATTCGGAGGAGCTGCTGTATTAGCAATGGGAGCAGGAGGAGCATTAGTTGCTGATCGTAATAGTAATGATCAACAGCAAAAGCCTCAACAAATTCCAGAATACACAGATACTGCAGTACCAGGTAGAGCATCTACAACAGGAAAAGAAACTACTACAACAACACCAAGAGACACGACAACTTCATCAGGGGTAGTTACTACACAAGATCCAGTTTTACCAATAAAAACAGGTGACTCAACTCAATATATAGTTTTTGATGGAACTCAAAACAGTGCAAAAAGGCTAGTATTAGGAAGTAGAGTTACAATGCCGGCAGGTGTTACATATACAGAGGACAGTTTAGAAAATGGACAATCTGGAAAAATTGGTGAATTATCATTTAGACCAGCAGGTGATTATGTCCTTGATAGAGTTGCTTTATGGTACAATGGAGAATTAAAAGCTAATTTAGGAACAGAAGGAACAGATATAAATGAGGCAGTTGAAAAACTTGCAAATGAGTTGGGCGTTGAACCATCAGAAATTATTCAAAAAGCACATATATCTCTTGGTGAAAATCATGTAGGACCAACAGGATGGATTAAAGCAGATGAATTTAGCATGGATGATGTAAAAGCAAATATAAGTAAAACATATGATCAAATTCAACAAGAGAAAGCAGAACAACAAGCTCAAGCTCAAAAAAGTACACAACCACCTCAACAAGATCACGATGATAGATAAAAAACTTAATTTAACACAACTTGAATATTGACTTATGAATATATCGATGATATAATATTAACCGTTAGTATATAAAGCCAAGAATGGCAAAATATACTAGCGGTTAAAATATTTTCAGGAGGTGAAATTTAAGTGCCAACAATTAATCAATTAGTAAGAAAAGGAAGACAAACAGGTGTAACAAAATCTACAGCCCCAGCTTTACAACATGGATACAATTCTATGAAAAAGAAAATGACTGATAGACGTTCACCACAAAAAAGAGGTGTATGTACAGTTGTTAAAACAGTAACACCTAAAAAACCAAACTCAGCTTTAAGAAAAGTAGCAAGGGTTAGACTTTCAAATGGTTATGAAGTAACATCTTATATCCCAGGAATAGGACACAACTTACAAGAGCATAGTGTTGTATTAATAAGAGGAGGAAGAGTAAAAGACCTTCCAGGTGTTAGATATCACATAATCAGAGGAACATTAGATACTGCAGGAGTTAAAGACAGAATGCAAGCAAGATCTAAATACGGAGCTAAAAAACCAAAAAAATAAACCGTAATTTGGAATGAAATTGCAAGGTGCATATAACTTACTAATTTAGGTTTGTACTTAAATTAATAATAGATTATATAGCACTTAACTAAAAAGTATTAAGAAGGAATTATTAGTATTAAGCTTTTTAGAGTACCTAAAATACTAGGTTATATTAGTATTAAATATTATAAGGAGGGAAGAATAGTGCCAAGAAAAGGATATATAGCAAAAAGAGAAGTTTTACCAGATCCAATGTATAATAGCAAAGTTGTTACAAAATTAATAAACAATGTAATGCTTGATGGTAAAAAAACAGTTGCTCAAAAAATAGTTTATGATGCATTTGACATCATAAAAGAAAAAGAAAACAAAAATCCATTAGAAGTTTTTGAAGATGCACTAAACAATGTAATGCCAGTTCTAGAAGTTAAAGCTAGAAGAATTGGTGGTGCTACATACCAAGTGCCAATTGAAATAAGACCAGAAAGAAGACAAACATTAGGTTTAAGATGGTTAGTTATTTATGCTAGAAATAGACATGAAAAAACTATGTCAGAAAAATTAGCTGGTGAAATAATGGATGCAGTAGCTGGAAACGGTGGAGCTTTCAAGAAGAAAGAAGATATGCATAAAATGGCTGAAGCTAACAAAGCTTTTGCTCATTATAAATGGTAAAATTAAGATAAAATATATTATTAAAAAGTATATAAGTATCTTAAATTTTAAATTAAAAATTGTAGTAAATAGCACATTAACTTTTTAATAAATATTTTGTGAAAATACAGAATATTTTTAATTAGTTAATTTGCTATATATACATTAAGATTAAATAAAATAAAGGAGGAAAATATGGCTGGAAGAGAATTTCCTTTAGAGAAAACAAGAAATATAGGAATAATGGCTCACATTGATGCTGGTAAAACAACAACAACAGAAAGAATCTTATTTTATACAGGAAAAACTCATAAAATAGGAGAAGTTCATGAAGGTGCAGCTACAATGGACTGGATGGTTCAAGAGCAAGAAAGAGGTATAACAATTACTTCTGCTGCTACAACATGTCATTGGTTAGGTCATAGAATTAACATTATTGATACACCGGGACACGTTGACTTTACAGTTGAAGTTGAAAGATCTTTAAAAGTTCTTGATGGTTCAGTTTTAGTATTAGCAGCAAAAGGTGGAGTTCAACCACAATCAGAAACAGTTTGGAGACAAGCTGATAAATACCAAGTTCCAAGAATGATCTATGTTAACAAAATGGATATTACAGGTGCAGATTTTTATGCTTGTATAGACCAAGTTAAAGATAGATTAGGAGCTAACCCTGTTCCAATTCAATTACCAATAGGAGCAGAAGATAATTTCCAAGGAATTGTTGATTTAATAAAAATGAGAGCATTCATTCATAAAGACGATTTAGGAAAAGAAATTGAAGAAACTGATATTCCTGCAGATTTAAAAGAAAAAGCAGAAGAATACAGATCTAAAATGGTTGAAGCTGCTGCAGAACAAGATGATGAATTAATGATGAAATATTTAGAAGAAGGAGAACTTTCTGAAGAAGAAATCAAAAAAGGTTTAAGAAAAGGAACAATTGCTAACACAGTAGTTCCAATGACTTGTGGTTCATCATACAAAAACAAAGGTGTTCAAGAATTATTGAATGCAGTTGTTGATTATTTACCATCTCCAGTAGATATACCTGCTATAAAAGGTGTAGACTTAGATGGAAATGAAACAGATAGAAAACCAAGTGATAGTGAACCATTTGCAGCTTTAGCATTTAAAATTGCAACAGATCCATTTGTTGGAAAATTATGTTTCATAAGAGTCTACTCAGGAACATTAGATTCAGGATCTACAATATTAAATGCAAACAAGGGTAAAAAAGATAGAATCGGAAGATTACTATTAATGCATGCAAATCACAGAGAAGATTTAAATAAAGTATATGCAGGAGATATAGCTGCAGCTGTTGGATTAAAAGAAGTATCTACAGGTGATACTTTATGTGATCCAAATGCACCAGTTATACTTGAATCAATGGAATTCCCAGAGCCTGTTATTGATATTGCTATTGAGCCTAAAGATAAAGCTAATAGTGAAAAAATGGGTATTGCTTTAGCAAAATTAGCTGAAGAAGATCCAACATTCAAAACATATACAAATCATGAAACTGGACAAACTGTTATCGCTGGTATGGGTGAGCTACACTTAGATATCATCGTTGATAGATTAAAAAGAGAATTCAAAGTTGAATGTAATGTAGGTAAACCACAAGTTTCTTACAAAGAAACAATTAGAAATAAAGTTAAAGTTCAAGGTAAATTCGTACGTCAATCAGGTGGACATGGTCAATATGGTGATGTATGGATTGAAATGGAACCATTAGAGCCAGGTAGTGGAATTAAGTTTGAAAGCAAAATCGTTGGTGGAGCTGTTCCTAAGGAATATATTAAACCAATCGAAGATGGAATCAGAGAAGCTGCAGATAGCGGTATACTTGCTGGATATCCAGTTATCGACTTTAAAGCTACATTAGTTGATGGTTCATACCACGAAGTTGACTCTTCAGAAATGGCATTCAAAATAGCTGCTTCTATGGCATTTAAAGAGGCTTGTAAACAAGCTAAATCTGTTATATTAGAGCCTATTATGAAAGTTGAAGTAACAGTTCCAGAAGAATATATGGGAGATGTTATTGGAGATATTAACGCTAGACGTGGTAGACTTGAAGGAATGGAAGCTAAATCTGGTAACCAAGAGATAAGAGGATTTATACCATTATCAGAAATGTTTGGTTATGCAACAGACTTACGTTCTAAAACACAAGGTAGAGGAACATACTCTATGGAACCTTCTCACTATGAAGAAGTTCCAAGATCTGTACTAGAAACAATAGTTGCTAGTAGAGCTAAAAAAGACTAATAAAATTTGTTTTGATAGAAATTAATTTATTAATTCTATCAAAACAATTAAATATAATAAAACACTTGCTTTTTTTATTGAAATATTATAAAATGGCGGTGAAAAATTTGTTATTAATTTTCAAAATAAATAAATATGAGAGCAATCTCAACAAATTAAAGGAGGAATTTTAAAATGGCTAAGGAAAAATTTGAAAGAACAAAACCACACGTTAACATTGGTACAATCGGACACGTTGACCATGGTAAAACAACAACAA
>ENA-OPCN01000681-OPCN01000681.1-human-gut-metagenome-genome-assembly--contig:-NODE-681-length-28780-cov-6.814030_pt1 | contig 28780 bp, 18 predicted proteins | sample MGYA00241567_ERZ501485 | MGnify/ENA primary metagenome ERZ501485 (study PRJEB25962, sample SAMEA2042579) | human gut metagenome | biome: human gut; feature: human-associated habitat; material: faeces...
CCTTTCAAGAATGAAAATCTTGCGTCCTAACCGATAGACGAACGGGCCATCCTTTTTATCGAGGATTTCTCTCTCGATTGCGGGTGCAAAGGTAGTGACTTTTTTTGAATTTGCAAACATTTCCCAAACTTTTTTCTAAACTTTTTGTTCATAGTCCATTGAATTGACTATTTACCTAAACTTAACTTTTATGAAAAGTATCTTTAAATCAATGAGTTGCCTTGTATTGGGCGCAATGATTGTTACGCCGATGTTTGCGCAACAAAAAAAACTTTATCCGGAGCTGGAAGGACCGGGACCTGTTGTTATTATCTCAAAAGATAAAAATGGCAAGGAAGAATTAATCAATGTATTTGAAGAAACGCAACGTCCGCATTTCCATGATCCCCGTGCTCCTCGTTTTTTACTTACTGACCAACAGGGAAAGTTTGCATTGGGTATCGGTGGTTATTTGAAAACTACAATGGAATATGATTTTAATGGGATAGTGGATGACGTTGACTTTATCCCTGCACTCATTCCGCAACCGGGATCCACGTCTGTCCGTAATCAGTTCCAGATGGATGCAAGCACTTCCACTATCTTTTTAAAGTTGGTGGGGAGAACCAAGCATTTGGGTAACTTCATCGTTTATACAGCCGGAAACTTCCGTGGAAGTGGAAAGACTTTTGAATTGCAGAATGCTTATTTATCCTTCCTGGGCTTTACTATGGGGTATGATACCGGATTGTTTATGGACCTTGCCGCAGCTCCTCCGACTATTGATTTTCAAGGACCTGACGGGATGACTTTCTATCGCGCCACCCAGTTGCGTTATGAAGCCAATGTGATGAAAGGTTTGAAAGTGGGTGTCGGTGTGGAAATGCCGTCAGTAGACGGTACTCCGGCACAAGATGTGAGAATCGGTAAGCAGAGGATGCCGGATATTCCTGCCTATGTACAGTATTCTTGGGCAAAGGCTAGTCATATACGTGTGGGAGGAATCTTGAGAAGTATGACTTATGAGGATCAAGTGAATAATAAGGCAAAGTCATTGACCGGTTGGGGGATACAGGCATCGGGGACAGCAAGACTGGGTGGTTTCCAGCTTTACGGACAATATACTTATGGTAGAGGTATTGCTCAATATTTGAATGATATCAGCAACTTGAATGTAGATATCGTTCCTTTGGCCGATGAGTCCGGACGTATGCAGGTACTGCCCATGAAAGGATGGTATGCCGGATTACAGTATAATTTCTCGAAACGGGTATTCGCATCGGCTACGTATAGCCAGTCACGTCTGTTTACAGAAGATTGCTATGCTCACTTTAATGAAACTCAGTATAAAAAAGGTCAGTACCTGGTTGCAAATGTATTCTGGAATGTAAGTCATAACTTGCAGGTAGGTGCGGAATATCTTCATGGTTGGAGAGAGAATTTTAATGATGTGAACCGTGAAGCAAACCGTATAAACTTGAGTGCGCAATATAATTTCTAACTTATTTTTCCTATCTTTGTGTCTATCAATAATGGAAAGAGAATGAAAAAAATAGGTGCACATGTATCCGTAAGCGGGGGCGTGGAAATGGCCCCCGTTAATGCATTAGGGATAGGAGCGGACGCATTCGCTCTTTTTACAAAGAATCAGAGGCAATGGGTTGCAAAACCTTTGTCTGTCGAGAGTGTTACTCTGTTTAAAGAAAACTGCGAGAAAGAAGGTTTTGATGCCCGGTATGTTCTTCCTCATGACAGTTATCTGATAAATTTGGGACATCCTGACGAGGAAGGGCTGGAGAAGAGTCGTGCAGCATTTTTGGACGAAATGCAGCGTTGCGAGCTTTTAGGATTGAAAATGCTGAATTTTCATCCCGGAAGTCATTTGAACAAGATATCCATAGAGAAGTGTCTGGACAGGATTGCCGAGTCTGTCAATATGACTTTGGATAAGACGACCGGTGTGACTGCTGTGATTGAGAATACAGCCGGACAGGGAAGTAATGTGGGAAATGAATTCTGGCATTTGAGATATATTATAGATAAGGTGGAGGATAAATCTCGTGTGGGAGTTTGCCTGGATACTTGCCATACCTATACCGCCGGTTATGATATTGTGAATGAATATGACCGGGTCTTTACCGAGTTTGATGAGGTAGTGGGGAGAAACTATTTGTGTGCCATTCACTTGAATGACTCAAAGAAACCATTGGGTAGCCGGGTAGACCGTCATGACAGTATCGGAAAGGGGCTGATTGGTATTGATTTCTTCCGCCGCTTTATGCAGGATTCCCGTTTTGACAATATGCCCGTTATTCTTGAAACTCCCGATGACACCATTTGGCGGGACGAGATTAAAATGCTTCGCAGCTTTGAACCATAGTTTGTGGCTGGATGAAAACATATTTAAGGAATTCAGCTATCATTTTGCTTGTAAGAGCGAGGCTTGCTCGCCCGAAAATAGGCTGATTTGCATATTCTCCCAAGATCGTGCCCGTTAGTTCGGGCAGGCAAAAAAACTTATATTCGTCAGTCTGAGTTGGCAAATAGTATTTTCACCACCGTAGGGGCAGGCCCGTGTATCTGCCTGATAGTACGAAAGCAGTTGCAGGTTCTCTTTCCAAAGTATGACCGACCGTGGTCTTGTAAGCAGCTTCTTGACGATAAAGTCGGGAGAGAAGCGGAACTCTGGAAGAGCCTGCAGACTGTTATCTAAAACTTATAAAATGAAGAAACCGACCCTTTTTGGTCGGCGTTCTACGGTAGATGTTTTTCCTTTGCTTGACGGCTATGAGGCAATCCCTGCCCCTACAGCTGAATACATGACAGCACTATCGGACTTTCGGCATCTCCTCATTTACTTGAAATCCGGGCCATACTCCAACCAAAATACCATTGCCCAATCCTGGTCATTGGCAAACGGGTCATAAAGATGAGCTTTTTGTCCGTTCACTTTGTCCGGATAGATAAAGGCGCAGCTTCCTCTTCCGTCTTCGGTGAAGAGGCATAGATTGTTCCGGAAAATATTCAAGGCCCGTTCTGTATATTCTTGTTTTCCGGTCGCTTTGGCATAAAGACGGAAGGCAATACCCGATAAAGTGCTCCAGTAATGTGGGAAGGTATCTCCCCAAATCCGGTCTTTTCCAAACCAATAACCATCCCAGTGACGAATAGCGATGTCATAAAGGTGGAAACTGGGCTGTTTTCCGCCAAATGATTCTAATAAAGGAAGCTGGCTTTCGGCCCCTTTCAGATATTTTTCATCCCCGGTGAGCATATATACATTCAGCAGATGGATAATGGACGGAGCTACGATGCTCTGTTCGTAATTGACTTCGGAGGTCGGATAATTAGGCCCGTTTTCACAAAATACGTCTGCCATTGATTTGAAATCGTTCAGCAGAGTGTCCGCTTCGGCAGTAAATCCGTTTTCTTTCAATAGAGTATAGCCGTAGGTCGGGATATTGATGCAATAAAAACCATGCTTGAAATAACGGACCAGTGCACGCAGTGTGCCGTACCCGTCTTTCAGATATTGTTTATTACCTGTGGTGCGGAACATGGTAAACCAGAAATCGGCTACCCACGGATAGTTGTATCCCCGGTTCTTGCTCTTGAAGTCTACGGTGGAATTGGTTGTGTAGTCCGGTTTCTGGATGCGGCGGATGAAAGATACGTAGTTGTTCAGGGCATCCATTAATTTTTTGTCGGAAGTACGTTGGTATTGTAGAGCCAGCAGAATCCCCATAGCCACCCTTTCTCTGGCTTCGTCGCAGTCAGAGCGTTTGCTGCCACTTTCTCCGTTGATGTAAAGGGATTCGGTATCGTTGTCATAAACAATGAAGGCACCGCTTCTAGGGTCACCGGGCTTGATGAACTGTTGGTGTCCGGCAATGAACTGACACCGGTGGTTGACCAGGCTGTCAAAGTTGCTGACGGCAAGACACTCTACCGACGTTTGCTTTCCGTTCCCGTAGGCCAGTGTGAAAATCTTCTCTCCGGGTTCATTTATTGTGGTGGTATAAGTGATGTTGTCACCGCTTACTTCTGCCACTTCTTTACCGTTCAGCAACAGCTTGCCTTTCAGTGAGGGGCAGTTGCTTTTGAACGAAACATTTATTTTTTCGCCTGCTTCTACTACATAACGGTCTGCTGAGGCTATGATCAGACCGTTGTCTATGGCTTTTGCTTGGAATTCATCCCAGTTGTCCGCCGATAGGAGTAACCATTGTATGGTATAACATTCTCCCGGCTTTAAAGTCTTGTCCTGTGGATTAAGTTGGAAAACACCGCGGAAGTTGGAGCTTCCGTTTTTCTGCGAGCGCTCCCTCACTTCATAGCCTTTAATGGCACCTTCTTCCATAATCAGTCCCAATCCGCCGGGGGCTCCGCTCATCCGGGTGCAATAGACATAGGCTTCATTTCCTCCTGCCCATATATGTGCATTGCAACGGGCTTCGTAGCAAGTCCGGGCATCCGGATAATTGTCATTGAAAGGTGTGTTGATGGCAATGTCCTGTAAGTCGGCGTCTTTTTCTCCGGTGTTTACGAATTCGTAGGATTCTACCAGGTTCCCGTCCCTGTTCCATTTTCGGGCTACGTTTATTTCTATGTCACCTGTCTGGTATTTCACGGTCATGTGATGGCTCGTGTCATGTTTTTTTGTCGGGATATTCCAGGAGTATTCAGTGCCGTTTATCCGAAGATGTCCCAATCCCCATCCATACCGGGAATCCACCCATTCGTATTGTGTTCCATCCGTACGCAGGATCCAGTTCATGGAAGTGTCGCTTGTCAGATAAAGTCCGCTTAGCGCCCCTGTTTGTGAGTCGGCTTTGAACGTGATGTTTTTAGGGTAGCTACAACTGCCTAGTGCAATTAATGCCAAAGGTAATGCAGCATACAAGAAAAGCTTCATGATGTTTTTCATACTTATTTGGATTATTGATGTAACTGTGCAAAGAAAGGAATAAAAAGGGAAATTAATTTGTACTTTTTATACATAATCCTGTAAAATAGTTCATTTTCTTTATAAACAGGCTTGAAGTGCCTGTTATTTTGTGGTTTTGAATCATTTTTTAGGTGCGGGTTGTGCGGGATAACGCGGATTTTTTCTTATGATAACATGAGTTTATTATAAGACTAGCTTATAACTGACAGGAATATGAGCAAGACTGATATTGAATTTTAATAATCCTTTTGTCATTTAACTCAAAACCATCCTGTAACGAGTTATTTCTTATATCGAACTTATGTTAATGTTATATCCCGCCGGTAGAGTGGTTTGTGTCTTTCATTGTATGGTTAAGCCTTTTCTATCCTATCCCTAAGCTTAAACGAACGTATCCTTTCTATCTCCATAGCCTTTGGAGTTAACTCCCAAGCTTATGGAGATAACTCCAAAGGCTATGGAGTTAACTCCGCAAGTTTGGGAGATAGAAGTTGTCAGTAAAAGAACCCTTAACCTGAAGGATACAACCGCTTAGCTTGCCGTAGTTTATAGGATAATATATCCTTTCCGTATCCTTCGTTTATTTTATGTCCTGATTACATGTCTTTTATTTCATCCAAGTTCTTCTGGATATCTTCGTCTTTTAACTCATAATTCATCAAGTTACCTGCCAGGTATTGGTCGTATGAGGCCATATCAATCAGCCCGTGACCTGAAAGGTTGAACAGGATCACTTTCTCTTCACCGGATTCCTTGCACTTGTTCGCCTCGCGTACAGCGGCGGCGATGGCATGGCACGATTCGGGAGCCGGAATGATTCCTTCTGCTTGTGCGAACAAACAACCAGCTTGGAAGGATTCTAATTGTTGGATATCAACCGCTTCCATCAGATTGTCTTTCAATAATTGTGAAACGATGACACCTGCACCGTGATAACGGAGACCTCCCGCATGGATATTGGCCGGAGAGAAATTATGCCCCAGTGTAAACATGGGCAGCAACGGGGTATATCCGGCTTCGTCGCCAAAGTCATACTGGAATTTACCACGGGTCAGTTTCGGACACGAAGCCGGTTCGGCAGCAATGTATCGGGTTTGTTTCCCATTCAGGATAGTGTGGCGCATAAAGGGGAAGCAGATTCCTCCAAAATTGGAACCGCCACCAAAGCAACCGATAATCATGTCGGGATATTCGCCTGCCATTTCCATTTGCTTTTCGGCTTCCAGACCGATAACCGTTTGATGCAGTGTGACATGGCTTAATACCGACCCTAGTGTATATTTACAGTTGGGAGTGCTCATTGCCAGTTCGATAGCTTCGGAGATGGCTGTTCCCAGTGAACCTTGATAATTGGGATTACGGGTAATGATATCCTTGCCGGCACGGGTAGACATGGATGGAGAGGCGGTGACCGTTGCTCCGAATGTCTGCATGATGCTGCGGCGATAGGGCTTCTGATTATAGCTGATCTTTACTTGATAAACGGCAGCTTCCAGCCCGAATACCTTTGCAGCATACGATAGAGCGGCGCCCCATTGTCCGGCACCGGTTTCTGTAGTGACATTGGTTACGCCTTCTTCCTTGCAATAATATGCCTGGGCCAGAGCCGAGTTCAGTTTGTGGGAGCCGATGGGGCTGACACTTTCATTTTTGAAATAAATATGTGCGGGAGTCCCTAGTGCTTTTTCCAGTCCGTAGGCACGTACCAATGGTGTGCTGCGATAGTATTTGTACATTTCACGCACTGCTTCGGGAATTTCAATCCATGCGTCTGTCTGGTTTAATTCCTGTTTGCAAAGTTCTTTGGCAAAAATGGGGTAGAGGTCTTCCGGTTTCAGCGCTTCTTTGGTTTTAGGGTTCAACGGCGGCATGGGTTTGGTCTTCATGTCTGCCTGTATGTTGTACCAGTATTTAGGAATTTCATCCTCTGGTAAGATAAAACGTTTCTGTTTTGTGCTCATAATCTTTCAATTTAATAGTTTTGCGGTCAAAATTAGGTAAAAAAAGTATTCCTTACTAATTTTCAACTGCTTTTTTGTCGGGAACAATAAAAAAAGGGATGTCAGAGTAAAAATGCGAAGTTATTTGTTATTATAGGCAGAGATGTGAATATTTTGATTAAGTTTGTTTTCTGTTAATGCAAGATGATATCGACATGGAACCTTTACACAAACTATTTATCTATCGTAAGAAGTTAGTAAAACCGTACATAGAGCGATTGCTGAAATGGATGGACGGGATAACTTATATGATGTCGGCCTTGTTCATCCTTACATTGGTTTATGAGCATGGATTTCTTATTTCTTTTGAAGAAATGGAGATGATAAACACGCTGTATCATTTTGTCTGGATTGTTTTTCTGGTTGATATTTCCCTGCATCTTTTATTAAATTACTCGGATACCAAGCGGAAGTACCGGGGACTGGCATGGATACTGAGTCTGATGCTTTATCTGACTTTGATTCCGGTTATTTTCCATGAACCGGAGGTGCAAGGGGGAATTCATGATTTCTGGTCTTTTTTCCACAGTCGTTTATATCATGTGGTGCTGCTCACTTTGCTTTCGCTGCTGCAATTGTCTAATGGGATAGTCCGGCTGCTGGGCAGGCGCACCAACCCGTCTTTGATCTTTGCATCCAGTTTTCTCATATTTATTCTGATAGGGGCAGCGTTACTGATGCTTCCGCGTGCCACTTATCATGGCATTTCCTTTATCGATGCTCTGTTTACCGCTACCAGTGCCATTTGTGTCACGGGGTTGGTTTCGGTCGATGTCTCTTCTACATTCACGTCCGAGGGGTTGTTCATCATTATCATGCTGATACAAATCGGCGGTTTGGGAGTCATGACCCTGACCAGTTTCTTTGCCATGTTTTTTATGGGGAATACTTCGCTCTACAATCAGTTGGTGGTCCGTGATATGGTAAGCTCGCAGTCACTCAGTTCGCTGCTTTCCACCTTATTATATATATTAGGGTTTACCTTGGTGATAGAGGCTGCTGGGATGGGGGTTATTTTTTTAAGTATACATGGCACTATGGGCATGGATATTGAGGAAGAACTGGCTTTTTCTGCTTTCCATTCCATCTCTGCCTTTTGCAATGCCGGATTCTCTACTTTGTATGGAAACTTAGGTAACGAACTGGTACTTCATAATCATAACTTGCTATATATCACTATCTCTTTCCTGGTTATTTTGGGAGGTATAGGTTTCCCGATTCTGGTAAATCTGTATGAAACGGTTTCTTATGAAAGCAAGCGCTTGTATCACCGTTATGTCAAAAAGAATAAGAGGACAATCCGTAAAATACATTTATATAACCTGAATACCCGTATCGTATTGATTATGACGGCTATCTTGCTAGTGACGGGTACTGTGGCCATTGCTGTTTTCGAATGGAATCATGCTTTTGCGGGAATGACGGCTACAGAGAAATGGGTGCAGGGCTTCTTTAACGCAACTTGTCCCCGTACGGCAGGATTTTCAAGTGTGGGCATGACTACTTTCAGTGTGCAGACGTTGCTGCTGATGGTGGTGCTGATGATGATTGGCGGCGGTACGCAGTCTACGGCCGGTGGTGTGAAGGTGAATGTGTTTGCTGTAGTCATGTTGAACTTGCGTGCTATTCTTATAGGTGCCGATAAAGTCAATATTTTCAACAGGGAGTTATCTCATGATTCCATCCGGCGTTCTAATGCCACATTGATTCTTTATCTGCTGATTGTTTTCGCGGGTATCTTCGGTTTAAGCATTCTAGAGCCGCAGGCTTCAGTGATGGCGTTGGTTTTTGAGTGTACTTCGGCACTCAGTACGGTAGGTTCAAGCCTGGATCTGACACCTACTTTGGGAAGTGACAGCAAACTGATTGTCATTGTTCTGATGTTTATCGGACGAGTAGGGGTGCTTACTTTGATATCCAGCCTTATTAAACAGAAAAAAATAACAAAATATAAATATCCGAGTGATAACATCATAATCAACTAGTTATGAAATACATTATTATTGGTTTAGGAAATTACGGCGGAGTGTTGGCCGAAGAGCTTTCCGTATTGGGACATGAGGTGATAGGAGTAGATACAAACGAGCATCGTGTGGATGTGTTGAAGGACAAAATCGCGACTTCTTTTATTATTGATGCTACGGACGAACAATCGCTCAGTGTGCTGCCACTGAAAGATGTGGATGTGGTTATTGTTGCTATCGGCGAGAATTTTGGTGCTTCTGTGCGTGTGGTGGCACTGCTGAAAAAGAAAGGAGTGAAACATATCTATGCCCGTGCGGTAGATGATGTGCATAAGACCGTGCTTGAGGCTTTTAATTTAGATAGTATTCTGACACCGGAGAAAGAAGCGGCACGGAGCTTGGTTCAGTTGTTGGATTTACACGTCAATGTGGAGTCTTTTCAGATTGACGAGGAACATTATGTGATGAAGTTCAAACTTCCTTCTTGTTTTGTAGGCTATAAGGTGAGTGATCTGTCATTAGAAACGGAATTCAATATAAAAATCATTGCATTGATAAAAGGGGAGAAAGTGCTGAACGGTTTGGGTATTTCGATATTGGAGCATCAGGTGGAGAATCATTTTGAGGAAAATTATGAGTTGGAGGAGGAAGATCAGTTGGTCTGCTATGGGCTTTATAAGAATTTTATGGATTTTTGGAAGGCGTTGTAGCAGGAATGCCTTTCAAAGAAAGAATATTTTTTTCTAAGTGAGATTAAACCTTTTCTTTTGGGTTTAGTCTAACTTAATAAATAATTTAGTTTAGTTTTTAGTTTTCTCTGAAGGCCGGCCAATGTGATATTGCCCGGTTTTCGCTTTTTATGGAGGTTTTCTTGTGAGTGTCCGTTACTTTTTGTTACTTTGTCATCTAGAAATCGAGATTTAGATGAAACAGATATATTTTTTATTTGTCGTTTTGCTGGTTGTAATGACCGCTTGCGGAGGTAAGAAAGAGGCTTCCGTTGATGCAGAACAATTGATGTTCCAAATAGACAGTGTGGATCATGTGACAGGTTTGCAGCGTATGCAGGTTTCACGTATTGACCAGCATATTGTCAGTGGCGGAAAAAAATATAATTTGTTTATAGAGCGTGCTCCCAGTGATTCTCTTCCTTCAGTCAAAAGTGACTTGGGGATTTTTGCCGACAATCGTATCATCGTTAGAATTTCCCGTGAAAATGGGAGCCGGGTCTTTGCCAAAACTTTTACCAAGCAAAGTTTCTCTGGATTCGTAAGTGCTGATCATCTCCGTCATTTTATATTGGAGGGCGTGGTATTTGATGAAGAGAAGACCCGTGAGGGAAAAAATATCATATTGGCTGCCAGTGTGAGTTATCCTCAGACAGATTTGTATATTCCTTTCTCCATCACTATTACTCCTGAAGGAAAAATGAGCATATCTAAAAATGAGGATATGGAGGAGCTTCCTCCCATGTTGGGAGACAGCCTTAATTAAATCTAAAATACAGGAATAATTTTTCGCGTCATAATCTTTTTAGGCGGTTAGTTGTTGGTATGGCATTAACTAACTAAAGAATAAATTAGATTATGAGAAAGATTTTATTTTTAATGGCTATGCTGGTATGCTCTCTTCAGTTCGCCATGGCTGGCGATGTTGTGACCCGCGATGTGAATAAGCTTCCTGTTGCCGCACGTGAAATGATCGGCAAACATTTCTCCCAGACTAAAGTTGCGTATATCAAGATTGAAAAGGACTTGTTTCAGACCACTTCCTATGATGTGAAATTGGCCGATGGCATTGAATTGGAGTTCAATTCAAAGGGAGAGTGGCTTGAGATAGATTGCAAGAACAAGTCGGTTCCTTCTACTTTTATCCCTCAGGCTATTTCCAAGTATATGAAAGCTAATTATAACGGGCATAAAACGGTGAAGATAGAACGTAACCGCAAGGGATATGAACTGACATTGGAAAATGGATTGGAAGTAGACTTCGATCAGTTTGGAGGATTCTTGAAGTTGAGCGATTAAAAAAGATTTTTTCTGTAATAGGGGAACTATCTCTCCTTATAGTAATGATGCCATAAGAGGGTGTATCAGAAATAAATTGAACTATCTTTTTATTATCAGCGTTGAAAAAGATAGTCGCAACGAATTTTGATTCACCCTCTTATGTATTATAAATACAGTTCTCGGTCTTTGCCCTGTTATTAATCCATCGGCTCGTAATCCTTTGCCAGACCGCCTTCGCTGGTTTCCTTATATAAGGAAGGAAGGTCATGACCGGTCTGTTTCATTACTTCCACCACTTTGTCAAAGGATACACGGTGATTACCGTCTGTAAAGGCAGAATAGATATTGGCATCAAGAGCTCGGGCCGCTGCATAGGCATTTCTTTCGATACAAGGGATTTGTACCAATCCGCATACCGGATCGCAAGTCATTCCCAAGTGATGCTCCAAGCCCATTTCGGCTGCATACTCTATCTGGGCCGGGCTACCTCCGAATAATTGGCTGGCAGCGGCGGATGCCATTGAACAGGCCACTCCTACTTCTGCCTGGCAACCGGCTTCGGCTCCGGAAATGGAGGCGTTGTGTTTTACTATATTTCCTATCAATCCGGCAGTAGCCAGTGCTCTTAAAATCCGCATATCGCTGAAGTCACGGCTTTTTTGCAAGTGATAAAGTACAGCCGGAACCACTCCGCATGATCCGCAAGTAGGGGCTGTGACGATTTTGCCACCTGAGGCGTTTTCTTCACTGACTGCCAGAGCGTATGAGAATACTAACCCGCGGGAACGCAGATTGTCCTTATAACCTTTTGCCTTAATATAGTAAGTGGAGGCTTTTCTGCGCAGATTGAGTGGCCCGGGTAATACGCCTTCTTGATCCAAACCACGCTCAATGGCTTCTCTCATGGTTTTCCATACTTCTGCCAGATAGTCCCAAATGTCTTCGTCTTCACATTGCTGGACGTATTCCCAGTAATTGCGTCCGGTACGTTCACACCAGTAGAGGATTTCACTCATACGGTTCATATCATAGATTTCCGGAGTTGAGCCTTTGTCGTGCCCTTCTTCGGCTAGAGCACCTCCGCCTACACTGAAAACAGTCCATTCATCTGTCACCTTTCCTTTTTCATTCAAAGATTTGAAAGTCATTCCATTGGGATGAAACGGATAGAAGACATGGGCTTTCCAGATAATTTCTGTAGGCGCATGCGGTTGCAATGTATCTAAAATGGCTACATCGGTCATGTGTCCTTTACCGGTAGCGGCGAGGCTTCCATAAAGAGTAACTTGAAAAGCTTTGGCTTCGGGATGTTTTCCTAAGAAGATTTCAGCAGCCTTGCGCGGTCCCATAGTATGACTGCTGGACGGACCGGTGCCGATGCGGTATAGTTCTCGGATAGATTTCATTTCGTTTTATAAGGTTAGTTATTATGAGGAACAAAGGTATAAAATAAAAGGGGGAAAGTAGCAAAAAAGGAAAAGAAAAACTCTCTTGACAAATAGGAAAGTTGTCAGGAGAGTTTGGAAAACCACCGGTAGGATTTGGTGTATTGTCTTTATTCTAATTGTCTTTGTATACCTTTGTCACCGACGACAAAATACTGATTATTTTTAATCAGCATGGCACGTCCGCGCTTTTTTTCCCGGTTTTCTTTATTGTCCACATTTACTCCGATAACCTTGCCGTTATAGAAAGTGGAAATATCTTTGAAAATGGTATGTCCCACAATAATATGTTTTGCCTTATAACGGTCCATAATCATTTCTAGGGAGTCTTTTGCCAGCGGATTGTATTTGCCATCGGTGCGTACCAGTCCGCGATACCAGATGGGACCGCTGTTTCCATACAGGAAGGCTGTGAGTGGAGAAAGCGCTTTGCGTTCTTTTTTCGTCATAAATAGCCCTTTACTCATTTCTTCATTGACAGTGGGAATGCTCAAGTTCTTGTCATAGAAGTCTTTGCCCAGTCCGGCATGTACATATAGGTCGTTACCTATCATTTGCATGGTGTTACGGGTTCCCAACCATCTGCCCAGTTCGGTATCGGGACCGAATAGCCGGGGGTACTTCATCTTTAGTTTTTCAGCCAATATTTTATATTTTTCTTTGGTGTATCGGAGGTCATTGGCCAGTACCATCGGTTCATGATTTCCCAGCATGAACGATACGTGTCCTCCGGCTTTGGCTGCTTCCTCTTCCAGTTTGTAAAATAGCCAGAAGATTTGCGGTACATCTTTTCCTCTGTCAAAAATATCACCGATAATCATCAGATGGTTTTTCCCGAAGCTCCATTTGTAGTCTTTATCAATGATATGATTGCCTTGTAACAGGCTGATTACACAGTCCAGCCTTCCATGAGGGTCGGACATGACAAAAACTTTGTCTGCCTGGGGATAATTCCATCCGGGACGTTTTACCGGGTGTAGTTTTACATCAAATGGAAACCTGCCTTTGTGGTCTGTCACATGCAGGGTAAAGTTTTGAGGTAATGTGGTATAAGTGGTATCAATGATATTCCCTTTCTTATCTACATTGATTATTCTGATTTGGCCGTCAGGCTGATACAATACGTATGGACCGTCGGCTGTTAATTCTTCTTTTTTCTCTTTGTCTTTCTTCTTGTCTTTGAAATCAAGAGTTCCGGCACTAAGGCCGGAACTGATGAATGTGAGGGTAAATGCAAGAAGAAAGTAGTTGATAAAATTAGTCTTGCTTGTCATCGATTTGATTTAATATTAAAATTATAAATTTATAGGACATCTATTAATAATGTTCAGTAATGGGGCCTTCTCTATCATCTATTTCTTCTATATTGCTTGTTCCTTCTATAATATCTCCAGTTGCAAAATATTTTGAGAAGCTGAATTTTATATCTGGATTATTTTTATTTATTAGTTCTACATAAAGATGGATAAGTAAATCATCCTTTTTTATTGGGTAATGTGCATGAAAATGTTTATCACTGGAATCCCCTTCTAGAATATCAGTGCTAAAGCTGGAACCTCCCCCATAATACTTCATTTCATTTATATAGCCAAAAGGAGGGGCAGATGCATAACTGTTTGATTTGAAAAGTAAATTAGCTTTGGAATACACCCTATATTCTTGAGAAACAACAGGATTAACAAGAATTTCGTAATCTCCTACTTCATATTCATAAGTAAAATATCCGGCATCATAATACATTCCGATTTCTCCTTCGACATTTCTGATTATTTGAGGAGATTTTTTTAGATTCCACACACCAAGGGGAAAGTTATAAATGGGTACATCATTATTGTTGTTTGTGGTTCCTGCTACTGGAAATGACGAAATACTTCCCCAACCAGTTGTTGTTTGTTCACTTTCAAATTGCATTTGTGTATTTGTATTGATTTTTAGATCAATTTGTCCAATTGAAGGCTTACTTTTGTTGATGCCAATAATGGAACCTGCTAGACCTTTTAAGGCACTTACAGCTGCAGAGCCTCCTGACGTAACTAATGCTTTTAACCCGTTTTTAATGCCACTAACAGTTGCACCTTTAATACTGTTTCCAATACTTTTCCAAAAAGAATCTTTCTTAGTTATTCCGTTTTCAATTTCTTTACTGACTGTATTAATAAACCCTTCTTGATTAACTGCAATAGAAGTTTTTGAATTATTGAATGTATTGGCAAGATTGAAATTGAAGTTAGAAATATTAGTGGTGTTCATTACGATAGTACCTGTGATATCTCCACTTGTTTGAGCCATACCTGTAGTTTTTATTTTATTAACAGCCCAACCTCTAATTTCGAAATTAGCTAAGCTTTGTGTATTAAGACTAGGATCATAAGCACACTCTATTTCTAATCCATACCAATTGTTTGCTTTATATCCAGAGCTAACAAACTCGTTTCCTAAAAATGTACCTTCTGTACTTGCTATATATGAAGATTTTTCTGAACGATTTATGGGTATAGAAATTTCTTCCATAAAGTTGAATAGACTGGTAGTTTTGTCTGTACGGATTCCCCAAAAGGCCTCTGAACTACCTAAGCCTGCTGATGAAGCTATTTCATAAAAGAAAAAACGGAGTAATCCTGTATATTTGTGGTATAAAGCAAAATATTTTGTAGGAGTACTTTCGGTTATATTGCTATAAATGAGTTCCCAGCCATTTTCTCTAGAATAATATCGATTTGCATATATTGGATCAGAAGCATTCTCGTCTAACCATGTTGAAGGAATTCCTAGATTATTGCTGCTACCTTTTTTCCATGGAATTCCCATGGTAGTTATGGTATGTGTAAATGGGTTTATAGTTTCAATGTCATTTATACGGTCCCAATCAAAGTAATTATCAAAAGCAGAACGATTACTTGGTGGATTATTGGGGTGGGTGGTTATTATGTCATTGGTAAAGGTGTCATCACAACTATTAAATAAACATGAAGCAAAGATGAATAATAATAAGGATTTTCTCATATCTTTATGTATTTTATATAGTTAATTTCTCTTTAAGTTAGGGAGTGATAATACTCCCTAACTTAAAGAGAAGGATTTATTGATTTGGATTTTATCAATTTGTGTTGACTATTATTTCAGATATTCTGGTGTTTGTACAATATTAGAATTAGCATTAATTTCTTTTTGAGGAATAGGTAATATTGTACGATAATAGTTTCTGTCGAAATCCATAGATGTTTTTTCGTCAGCGAAATGCACTACCTCTTTCATCATATCGTCTGTTTCGTTAATACGAGTTACTCGTAAGTTATTACGTAATAAGTCAAACATGCGGTGCCCTTCACCAATGAGTTCTTTCCTGCGTTCTTCTAGAACATCATCAAGGGTAACCTTTGCGGGCATCGTATAGTCCGGATTTCCTCGGAGTGCGATGGCTTTCAGGTATTTTGCAGCTTTTGTTGCATCTCCGTTTTTCACGGCTGCTTCGGCTGCATTTAAGTAAGTTTCGGAAAGACGTACTATAGGAATATTGGCATCCATAATATTTTCTCCAGGTTGTGGTTGATACTTATTCAAATACATTACTTTTTTGTCTTGATTAACTAATAACTTAATGCGTACATCATTAGGCGTTTCTAACAGATGGTGATAAAAACTGACTGTAATGCACATATCTTGATATCCTTTTGGAGAAGTTAGATATCCCATACTTTCATTGCCGGGGCTTTCGGTAGTAGTATTGACTATTTCGAAGAGAATTTCTCCCGGATTTGCTTCGGAGGCTTCCGTACCCCATACAGTGGGATATTCTTCGGTATTCCATAATTGGTATTTATTGGCTTCCGATCCTTTTATTGCTTCTTCTGCAGCTTGTAAAGCTTCACTGTTCTTCCCCATATACAGATATGCCCGACTTAACAAAGTTAATGTGGCCCATTTACTGATTTTACCTTTCTTATTTAAGGATAAATCTTTTTGATTCAAACTAGTACCTGACCATGAATATGTGGGTATCATTAAACTAGCCGCATTCTTTAAGTCTTTGATTATTTGATCATAACATTCAGCTACAGTGTTACGTGAAGGCTTACTGTCGGCAGTGGCTGATGCTGAAGTGATGATAGGTACTCCTAAAGAGGCTCCGTTATCTTTTAAATAAGTATATCCGAAGAAGCGCGTAAGGTCAAAAAGGGCCAGACCACGTATTGCTAATGCTTGTCCTTCCAAATCATTGCGGAAGATATGCTCATCTTCATCGTTTGGAAGAATTTCGATATTGTCAATGCCGTCTAAAATTACATTACAGTTTTGAATGATGGAATAAAGATATGACCAGTGTGTACTTGGTCCATTTGCAGGTAACCAATCCATTTGGTAATAGTGAGCTGTTCTACAAGTTGATTGTACAGCTTGCATGTCATCTCCTGTTACATCTCCGTAGTAGATTAAACGCCCGGAATACGCATAGGCATTACGCATTGTCGCATAAATGGCGTTTAGTGAATAATCAATGTCGGAGAGAGATTTGATACTCGTTTCTGTTGGAATTTGTGTGGACGGTTCTAAATCCAACCAATCGTTTCCACATGAAGTAAACAATCCGATGGATAAGACTATTGATAAAAAATTATGTAATGTTCTCATATTGTTGTTTTTTAGTGGTTAAAAATTGATGTTGAGACCAAAAGTAACGGTTTTTAAAGGCGGTGTGGTTTGAGTTGCACTACCGGCACTAACAGCTTCAGGATCATAATTGTCATAGGCCGCCCATGTCCATAAATTGCTTGCTGATGCATAAAAGCGAACATTTCCTATATTGATTTTATTTGTCCATTCTTTAGGTAACGTAATGCCGAATGTGATATTTTTTAAGCGGAAATAATCAGTACTGTGGATACGGCGGCTACTTGTTATTTTATGCATTGATACAGAAGATGATTTACCCGGCATATATACTTCTATATTGGTTTGATCACCTGGCTTTTTCCAGCTATCACGATAATAAGTCGGAATGTTTGCATAGGAATCGTAACCGCCATGTTCTGTCTTTTGTGCCCAAGTATCATAAGAATATCCTCCGAATTGATAGGAGAATAAGAAATTTAAATCAAGCCATTTATAACGCAATGAATTAGAGATACCTCCGTTAACAGTTGGTTCTGCATGTTTATAAGGAATGAATTGTGCATTTTTAGAGTTCTCGGTAATTTCTTTTATATAATTTCCGTTCTCATCCAATTCATTGGTATAGAATAGAGGATTTCCTGTTTCAGGATTGATGCCCGCAAATTCTTGTACATAGAATGTACGATAAGAACTTCCTACTTTGTGTATTTGGGTTCCACTGACAATTTGTGTCTGTTCGCCATCTAATTTTACAACTTTATTGGAGTTATGACCTAAATTGAAAGTTGTATTCCAGCTAAAGTCTTTTATTTTAATATTAGTGGAATTAATAGTTAATTCAATACCTTTATTTTTCACTTCACCTATATTCATTAAATAACTACTAAATCCTGTTGTCATGGATACAGGACAGTCCATTAATAAGTTTTTAGTTGTACGGGTATAATATTCAATCGTGAAGTTCAGACGATCCCAAAAACCAAAATCCAAGCCAATATTCATATTATAATTGGTTTCCCATTTCAGATTAGGATTTGCAATTTGGGACATTTGAATACCGGGTTGCTCCAAGTAACCACCACTAATGGAGCTTAATCCCATATAGCCGAAATAATCAGAAGGAAGAGTACCGTTTACACCGTATGATGCTCTTATACGCAAGTCTGTCAACCAATCTTTTACAGGTTGCATAAATTCTTCTTCAATAGTACGCCATGCTCCGGATACAGACCAAAATGTTCCCCAACGATTGTCACGGTGCAAACGTGAACTGCCATCAACACGAAAACTAGCTCCTAGATAATATTTATTTTTGTAATCGTAATTCAAACGGCTTAAATAGGATACCAGTCTGTACCTTGAATCACTTCCCCCTACAGATACTGTTTTCATTCCATTACTAATGGCATGTTTGTCGGGAGTTGTAAAATTGTAAGCTTCCCCTGATAAATAGTCATTGTAGGTATCATCAATTTCATATCCGGCAAGAAAGTCCAAATGATGAATGTTGTTGAAAGTAGTTAAATAGCTTAAGGTGTTACTCCATACCATTTTTTTATATTCTCTTATGCGTTTTACTACTTCTCCATTTTCATCTTCACCGTTGGAAGTACGTGGGTCATACCATTTCTCACCTTTTACAGTAGTGTAATCATAACTGAATGTTGTTTTGAATTTCAGATTTTTTATGATTTCGTATTCGGCATAAAGCGTATTGAATGCGCGTAGCATTTTTTCATGTTTATAATCGTATTCAGCTGATAATTTGGGGTTGCGGTCATTGGCTTTACGAATAAATTTACGATTCCAACTGCCATCTTCATTGTAGACCGGATCTGAAGGAGTAGCCCAATTACGTGAGGAATAGAAAGGAGATGTATAAGTGAATCCTTCGTCATAAACACTCTGATTTACATTTGAGAAAAGTATCTTGGCGCCTACAGTCAATTTGTCTGTTGCACTGAAATCTGCGTTCAAACGCCCTGTTACACGTTCCAAACCGGAACCTTGTACAATACCGTTCTGCTTCATATATGATAAAGAAGAGTAATATTTAAATTTATCGCTGCCACCGGCTAGTGATGCTTCATAGGTAGAATGATGTCCCTTTTGGAAAAGCTCTTTATTCCAGTCTGTGAAACCACACCATGGAATTGGAGCATATTTATCGATTTGCCCATCTGCATAAGTTTTACTTTGTGACATTAGCTCTTCCTCTGATATATTAGGATTTTTATCAGCTAGTTTACGTTGTTGATATAATATCAATCCATTGTAAATATATTCACGTCGTTCTTCTCCCCCCATAACTGGGCGATAATCCATTGCGAAATCATTGCTACCCCAGTCTGCTTTTAATGAAATTTGTGCTTTTCCGCTTTTTCCTTTCTTGGTGGAGATTAAAATAACTCCATTTGCAGCACGTGAACCATAAAGGGAGGCTGCTGCAGCATCTTTTATTACTGTAATATTTTCAATATCCGAGTTGTTTAATGTAGACATTATGTCAAATCCGGAGTCGGAGCTGGTAGCAGCAACAGAACCGGATTGGACGGGAACACCATCGATTACGTATAGTGGAGAATTGCTTGCATTGAAAGAACCCATACCACGAATACGGATAGAAGTGGAGGCACCAGGCTGACCTGAACTGGAAGTGACTTGTACTCCGGGAGCATTACCTTCTAGCAAACTGGAGAATGAAACTACGGGTAAATCTTTTAATTCTCCTGTCTTCACAGTAGAAGCAGAACCTGCGTATGCCGACTTCTTGAAAGTACCATAACCGGTAACAACCACTTCTTCCATAACATTATTATCAGGAGCCATGACTACTTTCAGTATCTTTCCGGCAGTGGCTTTAATTTCCTGCTTGCCATAACCTATATAGGAGATAATCAAAGTGGCAGGTATACGGTCTACATCTAATGAGAAGTGCCCGTCCAAATCTGTAGTAGTTCCATTCGTAGTACCTTTGACTAAGATATTCGCTCCAATAATAGGTTCTCCCGTCTCATCCAGTACTGTACCGGTTAATGTTGTTTTCTGTTGAGGAACAGCAGACTCTTTTTCTTCAATTTGCTTGATAGCAATAACGCCGTTGTGAACTGAATAGGTTAAACCGCTATTCATAAGACATTTATCAAGCACATTGGCTATTTTTTCGTTATTTACATTTAGGTTTTGGACTTTTATTTGTTTTACATCATTGGTGCTGTATACAAAAGTAAAGTCGGTTTGTCTTTGGATTTCCCAAAGAATTTCACTCAACGTGGCATTCTTGAATGAGGCTGTGACAGTGGCTTGTGCAAACACTTTGTTGGCAGCCTGCATAAAACCTGTGGTAATGATACAGAAAAATAGGAACGTAATCCACAAACGTTTACTACTTTTACCGTGATTGGTGTAGTTGTGTTTTTTGTCCATAATACATCATTTTTATTAGTTATAGAATGTGATTGTTTTGTTATTGACTTTTACGTGTACTTTTTGAGTCTCTTCCAACAAACGTACAAATGGAGTGATTTCCGAATACCGATCTACATTGCATCCGAAGCGTAGGCCTTTTATTTTCTCATTGGCAAAAATTACTTCCATGTCATACCAGCGTGATAGTATTTTCATGATATCTTCCAATCGCTGGTCTTTGAAATGAATTTTTCCTTTTATCCATGAGGTATAAAATCCGGCATCTACCATGCGTATCTGTATGCTGCTGTTTCCGAGGCTGATGGTAGCTTGCTGGGAAGGCTTTAAAATACAGCTTTCTCCAGTTTCTGTATTTACTTTGACAGAACCGTTTACCAAAGTTGTCTGATACTCTTCCTGTGGATAAGCAGAGATGTTGAATGTGGTTCCCAACACTTCTACTTGCATGCCTTGAGTGCATACTATAAATGGTTGCCCTGTTTTGCAGACTTCAAAATAGGCCTCGCCTTCCAGTTCCACTTTGCGTGGACCGTTATCAAATGTCACAGGAAAGCGGAGACTGGTCATTGCGTTCAGATGCACTTTTGTTCCATCACTTAACAATAGAGCATATTCTCCACCTCGTGGAGTTTCCACTTTATTATATACAGGCTTGTTTTTTGGGGCTGTTTTTGATGTTATTTGGTAATTCAGCATTGTAGAGTCCATGTGGACTCGGGCTCCGTCTATTTTCTCAAGCAGACTCTCTGTTTCTTTATTTATATGGATTGTCTGGCCGTCCTCCAATGTCAGAATAGCTTGGGATTCCCCAGGTAGAATGGATTGTGCGATGAACTGTTTGTCCGAAAGAGAAACGGGCGAGGTGAATTTCATGGAAATACTTACAAAAAGGACAGGTAACAGAATGATTGCGGCATAACTTACTATTTTGATATATCTGCTTCTGTTATTATTTCTTTTGATTCGCTTTTCCACTTCTTTCCATCCGGATGAAGGATTGAATGCCGTATTTTTCCGGAAATGTTGCTTTTGGTTTTCTTCATCACAAATTTTCTTGAATAAAATCTCGTGCGCTGTAGATTCTTCTCTCCAAGCAGTTAGTTTTATTGTTTCTTCCGGGGTTATTTCTTCCGACAGATACCTTGCTATGAGGTTGGCTATATAGAAATCTTGTTTTATCATATTTTGACCTGTTTTTTATCTCTTTTATAATAAAACAGGTCTGTTTGAAATTTGGGTGAATAATAAAACGACTTTTTTTGAAAAAAAACAAATTAATGTCTTTTTATATAAAGAACAAGAGGAAGTAATAGTAGTCTTTCAAATTCTCTCTGAGTTTCTTGTAGGCTATTTTCTTTAATGTATGGACTGTTTCTGTAGATATGTTTAGTCTGTCTGCTATTTCTGCGTTTTTTTTCCCTTCCAGAGATAGTTGCATAATGGCTTTCATTTGGTCAGGTAATTTATTTATGGCTTCAGAAACGATACGATAAGTTTCCTCTTCAACGATTGCATCGTGAAAAAAGGAATCCTTTTTCTTTTCGATGACATTTTGAGCGTATTCATATACTACTTTTGAATGCTCCAGTTCGTTGAGTGCTTTATTGCGTACAGCTGTATATAAAAATGCTTTTACCTGATGCAGATAAAAAAAATCTTCTCTTATTTGCCATAGTTTGGCAAATGAATCTTGTACAATATCTGCTGAAGTTTCTTGGTTTTCTGTATATTGATTGGCAAATAAGCATAGAGTTACATAATATTTATTGAAAATATCATGAAACCCTTGCTCATTAAGCTTAATACTTATAGTTGTATGAGAAGTTCCCGCTGCCACCTTTGCTTTTAATTTTCTCTAATTTTAGTGCGAATATAGAGAAAATTAATTAAAAACAGCCTCTTATTCTATTAAAATATTATTTTAAGTCTACTACAGTAATACCCGCCCCACCAAATTGTACGTGTTCGTCTTGATAGTGTGCTACTCCTGGAACACTTCCCAAATAGCTGCGAATCAGGGTGCGCAGTATGCCTGTACCTGTTCCGTGAAGGATACGTACACGGTCTATTCCCAATAGTATGGCATCATCGATAAAATAAGTTACTGCCTGTATCGCTTCATCGCCACGCATACCGCGTACATCAATATCTTGTTTGAAATTTAGTTTCTTTTCATATACCCGATCTTGTGTTTCACTGCTGACGAAGGTACTTTTTACCATTGTTTTCTGGGTGGGCTGTATTGGTGTGCTACGTTCCAGCTTATCCAGTTTTACATTGGTTTTTATCATTCCGAACATAACTATTGCATTTTTGCCATTAATTCCTAGTACTTCTCCGACACTGGATTGACCTTTGATCTTTACAGTGCTACCTACAGTGATAGGCTGTTCTTTGGGTATTGACAGTTGGGAAGATTCCGTCTTGGCTTTATCCTTTTTGTTTTTTTTCCGCTCTTGTTTTTCACGGAGTTTTTCCATTTTCCGGATGATTTCATCTTCCTTGTTCTTTTTCTCGATATCTTCTATCTGATTTTTAAAATCAGTCAGTTCCTGACGTGCCGATTGTGTACGTTCTTTGTCGGCTTGTGCTTCCTTGATGATACGGATGGTATTTTCAATTCGGGCATTTGATTCCTGTATCAATCTTTCCGCATCTTCTTTGGCCTTTCGCAAAATCTCTTTACGACTTTTCTCCAGTTCCTGTAGTTCTTCTTCGTATTTGGCGATGGTTTCTTCCATCTGTTTTTCTCGTTTGCGGATGTTCTGACGCTTGGTTTCCCAATAACGTTTGTCACGTACGATATCTTGTAGATATTTATCAGCATTGATATATTCACTCCCTACAATTTCGGATGCGTCGGCTATAACTTCTTCCGGTAAACCTATTTTCCTAGCTATTTCTACTGCAAATGAACTTCCCGGATTTCCTATTTGTAATTGGAATAAAGCTTGCATTAAATGCCTGTCATATAACATGGCACCATTAACCACTCCTTCGTGATCTTCGGCAAAATGTTTCAAATTTTGATAATGAGTGGTGATAACGCCGAATGTGCCCTTTTCATTGAAACGTTTCAACACAGCTTCAGCTATGGCTCCTCCAATTTGTGGTTCTGTACCTCCGCCGAATTCATCAATGAGGATAAGGCTGCGTTCGTTACAGCTTTTCATCATTGTTTTCATGTTGGTAAGGTGTGAGGAGTAGGTACTCAGATCGTCTTCGATACTTTGTTCGTCACCTATGTCTATAAAGATACTGCCGAATAATCCGGCATGGCTACGTTCATGCATCGGAACCGGCATACCACATTGTAACATATATTGTAGTAATCCCACAGTCTTCAGACAAACGGATTTACCTCCGGCATTCGGTCCGGATATAATTAGAATGCGTTGATTTTTAGTTAGTTCTATATCTAGAGGAACAACTTTTTTATTATGCTTGGCCAGCGAGAGTTGCAATAGTGGGTGTATGGCCATGGTCCAGTCCAAAATCTGTTTGTCTTCCAATGATGGTTTGGTAGCGTTCGTCTGAATGGAAAAATGGGCTTTGGCACGGATGAAATCAATTTCTGCCAAAAACTCGTATGACTGGAGGATGGCGGGGACCTGTGGGCGGATTATGATAGAGAAATCTGTCAGGATACGGATGATTTCCCGGCGTTCTTCTCCTTCCAATTCCCGTATTCTATTGTTTGCTTCCACTACTTCGGCCGGTTCTATGAAAACTGTTTTGCCGGTGGATGATTCATCGTGTACAATTCCCTTGATTTTCCGTTTTAATCCCGGTGCGACAGGGATGACGAGTCTTCCGTCACGCATGGTAGGAGTTACATCTTTATCAACATAACCTTCTGCTTGAGCGTTGCGTAGAATTGCATTCAAACTGCGTGATATGCTTCCGGCTGTCGAGGCCAACTCTCTGCGGATGCGTAATAATTCGGAAGAAGCATTGTCTTTGATTTTTCCGAATTTGTCTAAGATGTTGTTTATACGCGTAATGAGTTGAGGAAACACGATAATATCTCCTGCCAGTTTTTGTAGGGCAGGGTAGGGGGAGTTTTCTTGTTCTTCGTCATTCGGGGTCAGTGTCAGAAAATGGATGATATCACGAATTGTTTCTAAAGAACGACGTAAATCAAACAGTTCTTGCTCATCCAAATACATACCTTCTACGCGGATACGTTTTAGTGATGGGCGTACATCAAAAAAATATTGGTCGGGAAAACTGTCTTCCTCTTGTATGATGCGTATGAATTCCATCACCTGTTCCAGCCATTCATTAATATCCTTAAAGGATTCTGAGAAGTTCATTTCATCTACTCTTTCTTGACCTAATGTGCTGAGACATTTCTCTTTTAGTAAATGACGGATGGAATCGAAACCTATTTTCTGTTCGAAATTCTGAGGGTATATCATGATTTATTTCTTTCGTTTATTATTCGTATGCAAAAATACGATTTGAAAATTTTATAGCAAAAAAACTGGTAAACTATTTGCTTATTTAAAATAAAGTCGTACCTTTGCAGCGCTTTCAACAGAAAGTACTTCTGAAAAGGAGTCTTGGAGAGGTGGCAGAGTGGTCGATTGCGGCGGTCTTGAAAACCGTTGTACTGCGAGGTACCCGGGGTTCGAATCCCTGTCTCTCCGCAATAAACATTGGAAATCAATGGCTTACAAGGTTAACACCCGATTTTACACCCAAGAATGTAAAGTCGGGTGTTTTTATATTCATTTAAGGAATCATGTTCTAGTGGTTATAATAATTTGCGCATGACAAAATTTGTCAGTTCCAGTTTGTTTGCCCTATACTTCTGTATTTTGACTATTTCATATCCTTTCTTTTCAAAGAACGGTCTGGCTGTCAGGCTTACTTCGGATGTTATTTCAGCAACTTCCAATTGCTTGGCAATGCGTTCAACTTCAGAAAGAAGTTGTGTGGCCACACCTTTGCCTTGCCAATCCTTGTGTACGAACATGGAATGCAGATAGCCGTCTTTATTCATAGATGAAAAGCCAACCATGCGGCCCGCCTCATCAAAAGCACCTATAAAATGATTGTGTGACAGAAGCTCTTTCAAATGCTCTACACTGTCACCACAAGATGCCCAATCTTCTACCTCTTCTTGTGTATAATGCCTGATATTAACATTCAGCACGGTAGAGCGAAATAATTCCTGCATTTCGGGAATGTCCTTTTCTTCGAGTGGGAGAAGCCTATATTGGGGGCTTAACCATCTAATCACTTTACATGGATTTCCAGCAGCAAGACAATTCTCAGGTATTGATTTTGTAACCACACTTCCTGCACCAATTACACTACCTTTTCCAATGGTTACTCCGGCAAGAATGATACTACCACCGCCAATCCATGCATTATCTTCTACGGTGATTGGTAAAGCTTTGGTTCTGAAAAATAGTTCCCCCGAATCTTCATTCCAATTTTCCACAAATCTCTCATCAAAATTAATTGGATGAGTAGCCGTATAAAACTGCACGTTTGGAGCAACTAGTACTCTATCACCAATATGAATCTGATTTTCATCCATCATCGTACAGTTCTTATTAATAATAGTTTGTTCACCAATAAAAATATGCTTACCACATTGACAAGTAAAGTTTTGTCCTACGCTTGAATGATTTCCAATGTTTCCTAACATTTTGGAAAGGATTTCTTTTTTTTCATTTTCCGCTGTTTTTATGTCATTTAACACGGACAAATAACCTTTTGTTCTATTTATCATCACTAACACTTCTGCATCCAGATAGTTACAATATTCTCCTGACAAAAAATGTTGGTAATTGCTCATTTTTTTATTCAATTCATTTACCATTAAGAATTCCTCCAATGTCTCTTTTATTATTTTGAATCCCAACTTAAGATACATATTAACTGCATAGTTGGCTTTTTGTACAGAAAGAGATACACGATTATATCCCTTATCTTTAAGGGATGCTAACATTTCGTTCATTAAATGACTTCCAATACCTTTATTACGGTATTCTTTATATAAAGAAATGGAAAGGGAGGGAGTTTGGTTGTCTATATGTCCGTAATCATTCATAATCCGTACCCATACAGCACCAATTACTTTTCCTGCACAATCAGCGACCAAACAAAAATCATCCTTTTTTGTTCCAAAGTTTTCAATATATAATTTTAATTCAGGTGCATTTATAACCTCTTTTGAGGGAGTTTCTATTCCTTTTGGGATGAAAATAGCTTCATAAAGGAATTCTCTTAATAAGAACGTTTCCTCTTGACGTAAAGGACGAGTTTTATAATTTATTGCATTACTCATAGCGTTCACACTTTCGTTGTAAATCTGATACATATTGTTTCTGTTGTTTTTTCAAATACCATTTGGCAAATGGATATAACCACCATTTCTTTACAGAAATCATTTCTATAAATTTAATTTCAGTTTTTGTATCAACTTGCTTGAAATATCCAGTCCACGTACCATATAAGTTTTTGTTATCCAAATCAAATGAATATTGGCTATATGGCTCAAACACTCTGACTATAAAATGTGTGATAATATCATCGCTATTTCTTTCAGTAAAATGCCTTTTATCAGAAAAGCTAATAGAAACAATATCACTACGCCATGAATAGTCATTTAAGGATGTTACAACTTTCCAAACTGTTTGTATATTACAGTTTAATGTGGCACAAATTGTTGATTTTATTTGTTTATCCATATAATTCAGTATTATAAGTGATGCCATAAAGATACGAAAAAGGAGCAACCAAAATAGCATTTGATTACTCCTCTCTTCTAAATTTGAGCGATTTAACAATTACAATTTGAATCCTCTGCTTTTTCTTGGCTCTTCTGTTGGTCTTCGTAAACTTTGCCGTAATTTATCAAACTGCTCTTTGAACCATTCTCCCATCTGTATCCTGTTTATAGTCAGTATGAGCTTACCGCTATCCATCGGATGTTTCTCAACCCTGAAAACATCGTTTTTGATATCAAACTTATGTCTGTGTTCTTCGGAATAAATTTTGCCACTACATTGTATGGCTTCTTTCTTTGTCAAGAGGCTCTCTATCATTTCTTTGGTGAATCCGATGGTAGCACACAATTTTTCCATTCTCAGCATCTCTTTAAGCATCGGAAACCACTTGAATGCCTTTTCAAGCAAGGTGTTAAGCCGGGAAATTTCCCTGTCTTTGGCTTCAAGCTCTTGATTGTGTATTCCTTGAAGATTGCGTATCTGTTTGCCGTGCTGTTCCTGCATTTGTTGCATCTTGGCTTTTAATGCATCAATACCTTTATCACGCTTGACAACTTCCTGACGCAATTTTTCATTGGCTTGTTCCAAATCTTTCAACTTTCCACTACCGAAAAGAGAACCGACACCGCTTGCTATGGCGGTGGCTGCATTGGTGGCTGTTTTCTTTAGCTTGTCGGTGCGTATTTCTGATTTCACCTGTTTCAGTTCCTGTTCAGCAAGACCTATCTGTTCTTCTTTGTGCCGTTTTGCAGCATCCATGCGTTGCAGTTCGGCTTTCTGCTTCTCAATGATGAAATCGTTACGCTCCAGATGCTCCTTGCCAGTAACAGCCTTTGACTGCCCACGCTCCATCAGGAGAATGTCGGATGCCAAACTCTGCATTTCCGTCATATCCTCGTCATTGAGCTTTCGGCTTTTACCTGTATCGTGGTTCATCCAGTCGAAAACGATATGTGCATGGTAATTCGGCTTGAACCACTTTTCACCGACTTGGAAACTCTCCCTATCTCCGGCTTCGGGTTGTCCACTAAGCCAGTGTCCCTCGTCCTTGTGCAGGAAGATTTGCAGCGGTGTGATACCCCAGCGTCTTTGGCATTCCTCACCGAATTTACGCACGTCTGCCAGTGTCGTATCCGGTCTGATGAGTAATACTCCCTCACGGATTGGTGAGCATCCAGCCACTTTTATAATCTTCCCATTCTTTCCCTTGCGTTCACGCTCCTTTTCCTGCATCGCTCGTCCGGTCTTTTCCTTGACCATCCGTTTGATGTTTTCATAGTGCGCCTGCAGGTCAGGACTACCGAAGCTGGGGTTTATCCACTGCTCGTTATTGGAAGTCAGTTCGGGCACGATGTAGATTTGAGATTTGCCGATATTGCGCATATACTCTGCTGCTCTTCGGTTATGAGCCCCGCTTGATGTAATTCTGCAGGGCTTGATATGTATGCTTGATTTTGTTGCCATATTCTTAAAATTTGATTTGGATTGTTGGTGAAATTTTCTGTTGTCCGCTCATAACCGCACAGGGTTCTTAGGGGTGTAACCCATAAGCGGAGATTGCAAAGAGAGGGTCACTCTTTGCTCTGGGTTCTCAGGGGAGAAACGCCCTGAGTGGGTCATTAGGGTAAAACCCTAATCCCCTCGGGAGA
>ENA-OPCN01000687-OPCN01000687.1-human-gut-metagenome-genome-assembly--contig:-NODE-687-length-28586-cov-2.898496_pt1 | contig 28586 bp, 33 predicted proteins | sample MGYA00241567_ERZ501485 | MGnify/ENA primary metagenome ERZ501485 (study PRJEB25962, sample SAMEA2042579) | human gut metagenome | biome: human gut; feature: human-associated habitat; material: faeces...
GTTTATTTCTTAATAATACTGAATAAGCGCATTATGCGCTTATTCAGAGATGTAAGTAATAAAACGATTAAAATACAGATGAAGATTTTTTAAAATCTTCATCTGTATTTTATATAATCACATTTTACTTCTGAGCAATAAGAGCTGCCATAGCTGCCTGCAGTTCAGCAATCTGTGCAGCTTGAACTTCCTGTTCGATCTCAGTAGGAGTTTTGCGCCCAAGTGTAAAGCAAATACGATCTGCACGAATCTCGGCATTCGTCTCTGCATCATTTCCAACAGGAACCGGTTTCATAGCACACTCGATCTTGATTGTGTAATTATCATAGATACTCGTGCTAGGATCGCTTGCAGGATTACCATCCATTGCCTCACCATCATTGTGTAACTCGAGGCTCTTCAGATTCGCAGGATCACTTAGAATTGTATTCAGAGCATCCAGACTGATCACAGAGGGATCACATTCAAAACGAAGCTGGCGACGATTTGCATTATCAAAGTATGTAGGCTCCTCAAATGCACGAATATACGCCAGAGTTGTTTTGGCAGTGTCATTGAATTTGATGGTCATTGCCATAATTTTTACATCTCCTTATTAACGATTTTCATTAGCTAATGAAAATGAAAACTCATTTCATTAACGGTATGTTTTTTCATTAAAAAAGAGACGAATTAAATTCTTTCAATTATTTTTCTATATATCTGAATAAGCGCATTATGCGCTTATTCAGTATTATTAACTTTTAGGTAAAAATAGGTAGCAGGATTAGTAAGTCAACACATTAAAAATACAAAATGGAGAATCGTACTATGCCTACATATGGTAAGAAATTATTAGATGCTACAGGAAACGTCATTCTTCCTAAAACTAGAAGTAATCTAGTATATCATGGATCTACTTTATTATCTACGAAAATCAATAATATAGATACAGAAATTAGTAATATTAAGAATGGAACTACTAAAGTTGCTAAAGCAACGACAGCAGATAATGCTAATGCGGTCGCATGGAATAATGTATCTGGTAAACCAAGTAGGTTTACACCATCATCACATAATCAGGCGGCGAGTACAATCTCAACCGGACGATTTCCAGGAACAGTATATGCTCAGGCCGCAAATACATCGTCATTGTGTATTATGAACTGTGCCGTTTGGAATGCTGGAGGTACAACCATGTTTGCTGCGCAAGATCTTCGATTTATTCGACAGTAAATTGAAGGATGTGAAATTATGCCAATAACAATAGGAGATGGCTCAACAACATATCCAATTGGAATCATTTATGCCAATAATGGAACAGCAAATTCTACAATTGGAGAAATATATGCAAATAATGGTAGCGGAAATAATCTTGTATATAAAAGATCTGAAAGCGGAGTCATGACTGTATCTGGTACACAAGGAATTAATACTACCATATATAGTACATTTATATGGCCAAAAGGATACACAACATTTACAATTGATAGTATTACTCCAGCTCAATCATTTGGCGTTAGTATTACAGAAGTATACCATTATGATGGAACAAACTTTGTTACATTGAGAAAAATCAATCGAAGTTATACTGGTGTGGGTCATACATGGAGCGAATTGGTTACTCCTCAGAATACATATACGAGAGCTGCTGGGATAAATGAGATATGTCTAAAGATTGATGTAACATATAATCCAAATGTAAGTGGACCGCTTGAATCTACTGCAACATTAAATTACACATTAAGTTAAAAATATACTATGGGATAAAATATTTTATCCCATAGTATATTTTTCGGTTAGTTTTTTGTAAAAAAGAAAGTATAGCATTTAAGCTATACTTTCTTTGATTTTTAGAGATCTGTCCAAAGCCTTCTCCGACGATTTCGATCATCTACATCATCATCGTCATCGCTATAGCGATTACTCATACCAGCAAAGTCCCTTGCAGATTCTAGACTTGATAAACTTGACTCCTCTGGCATTTTTCGACGAAGTTGTGATTTGGTCTCAGAAGTCGTCTTCGGAGATTTTGTTCCACTTATACGTTCCAGAGCTTCTGGCGTAATAGCTCCAGGAATGAAAGTATCTTCCGAAGAAGAATATCGATCATCCATATCAACTGGAGCACTATTCATTTGCATCTGATAGAGCATCTTAAATGCCTTTTGATACTCTTTCGAAATTTGTGTCAGTGAAAATGTAACGTATGTCATTACATTCCCGGTCGCAGAAACAGAAGTCGAAACTTCTAAGATCGTACCAATTCCAAGAATCGTTCCTCCAACTTTTACAACTGGAATACAAGAATTTACGATATAAAATGCTTGTCCAGGAATTGCAATGCGGAACTTTTCTCTTCTGCGATCTACAGCAAGTTCTCCTAAATCATCTCCGCGTTCCAAAAGAATAAATGGATTCATTTCTAATTGTAGCATGTTTTAACCTCCATAAAATGATATCTGACATAAGAATATGTCTTCAGAGATATAATATATCATTCTTCAGAAGTTACATTTTCTACAGATTCGGTGGTTTCATCCATGGATTCTTTTTCTTTCTCTCGTTTTACAGCATCTTCAAACATCTTGATTTTTTCAATATCCGATGCAATTTCCTCTTTATTTTTTGAATCTTTCATATATTCCTTTACATATTTACCTTTAGAATCGGAATAGATGATCGCTTGATAGATCGAAAGAATGTTATGAATAAAATTCGGAATCCACACAGGATCTTCTTCATGATAATCAAATTTCCCCTGTGTATAATCCAAAACATTCATAATGAGACCACGGGCATACCAATCTGTACGATTCTCTTTTCCAAAACGACAGCATTTTGCAAGATCATACAAGAAACATGTTACGGCAAGTTGCTGACCAGGAAAAACCTTTGTTAAAATTAACACGGTACGAAATGTTTCCACATCAGTAGCCTTGAAACAACGACAAAGATATTTGATCGCATTTTTCATGGCTTTATGATAATCTTTACGAACATCTTTCCAAATGTTTTTTGCAACTTGAGGATTGGAATACCGATTTTTCCAATAATTCATTTCTTCGCGATCAATGAGTGCATTTCGCATGGTATTCATTTTTGAACGAGACCCTTGGATTCTAAACCATTGACGATGTGCTTCGTCTCGATCTTCTTTGGGCTTCCCTTCATCATTCATCGTCATTTCTAACGTTTGAATTGTTTCAGAGATTTTTTCCTCTTTTTTAGTAATAAGCTCAAGCATTTGATCTACAATAAATGATGATGTTTTCTCCACATTTCCATATCGTTCTTCCATCTCTTTGGAAAGACGTTCAAGCGCTTTTGTTGTTTTCTCATTCATTGCAGAATATTCTTTTTCAAATGCATCAATCTCATTTTTGAATTGATCAAGATTAAGATCTTCTTTTTTTGTCTCTTCATCTTCTGAAGATGAATCGATACCATCAAGAGTTTCTTTCAATTCTTCCAAAGGTTTTTGCATTTCACGGAAGGATTTTATATACTCCATCGTCATAGTTGCTTTTTCTTTTGATCGAGTTAGACTATCAAAAGTCGCTTTCAACTCAGCAAAATTCATTTCACTGAGGTCTGCATCATCGATATCTGGAACGACATCTCCCCGTTCCATTACATCATCAATGCTTTCTTTTTCGAACGAAATAGCGGTTTCATTTTCAGTTAGATTTACTTTTTCTTCAGACATGTGTGTTTCTCCTTAATATAAAATCTTGGTATAGAACGTATACCCGATAAAAGAATATATCGTTTATTCTTCGTCAGACATTGGAAGTTCATTATTACTTGCCCAACTTCGAAGCCGATTCAGTACGTTAAAGCAAATGACTGCTTTGTAACTCGCATTGTCTCGGAAAGTTTCAGCAATAACATCTGTAAAATCTTTTCCACTGAGAGGAAGATCATCACCATATACACCTCCAAGCTCTCCACTCTCGTAGAGTCCTTTGAGAAGTTGTAATGGAAGATAATCTTGATCCATATTGTCAAAGAAATCCAATGGAGAAATATGATCCAAAATGTATGTACAGACATCGTATATATTTGCAAAAAGAACTGCCATTTCTGCCGAATATGCTTTTCGATTTGTCAAAGTAGATGCATCTTTCTTCGAACGCAATGATTCAAAGTTTGAATACAATTCTGACTTATTTTTGATGATATAGTTATAAAGAACTTCTTCGAGATTATCTTGATGAGAGAGTACAAAGAACGAATATAGTGCAATCGTCAATGCAGCTAAATCATTCGGATGATTGTCTCTCCAATCATCACAAATCTGAATGCAATATTTTCTCTGAATTGCTTTTAAAAAAATATCACATACCTCATCAAACCGCTGATTTACCTGTGCAATGATATCTGGATCATCTGTATTTTGGATAATATTTCGAAATTCAATATACAATGGTTGCAGATGATCAACTGTGTCGGAATTTGGAGCAGAGACTTCCTCATCTCCGAGAATTTGATCGTTTACAAAATCTTGAATTTCGGTAAGATCGAAAGACCCCAGAATTTCTGAGATCTCCACAAGACCTTGATCTGATAACATATAATCAGTCCCTCCTTCGAGGATTTTTATTTTAACGCTCTGTTAGGATTGGTTTAGAAAAGAATTTATTATACCTATAATCCAAAGATAGATTATAGGTATAATAAATTTAGTTTTCCAAACGTCTTTCATCATCTGATGCGAGATCATATCCTTTAAAATTCGCAGTAGCGCTGCATAAAAACAAATCTCCATCTTTTTGCAAATCTGCTTGAAAAGATGTGATATGATAACTCCCCATATACTCTTCAAAATCTGCAGAGTCAAAAGAGAAAATATATTCCTTATTTGGTTTGAAAATATCGATATTTATATTGGTTAAATTTATTTTTGCGATTCTAGATGTATTTTTTAACTTATATGCCATTGCATTTGTTGTATCTTCGCCTGTATTCGAAACCAAAATTTGTGCAGTATTTCCAAGTTCTGCAGTTTTTGCATTGCTATTGGTTTGATGCAAATCACCAGTTTTTGTATCAACGGTCATGATATTTGTGCCTGATGTTTGATCCGCGATTAGACTTCCATTTGAGAACGTGGCTCTTCCCGCTTCTATATTAACAACATAAAATTTACGAGATGGATCTTCATAACATCCAGTTTTCATTGTGGATGATCCATCTGTAGATTGCTTTGATAAAATATATACTTGCTTAATCTCGTTCTGTTCCCATACAGTGCATGCATTGTAATTATCCAGTATGTATCCTCGATCAAAATCGAAAAATACAGTAGAGCCAACTTCATACATTGCATAATCTGCAGTAAGTCGAAGAAGTTGTTCTGATGCACTAATTGGAGGCAGAATCAACTGCTCATATTCTGTAACATTATCTGGTGGACTAACGAGAATATTTCGAAGTTTTGACTTGTTTAATGTATAGCAGACTGCATCCAATAATGTTGCATCTTGCAATACTGCATTTACAATAGTTCTTCCTCGGAATAAATATTCTTCATTATAGAGAATAATTCTAGTTGTTACCGCATCTCCAATACCATAATTATCATGCTCTAAACCAGCAGCTGATTCATATGAATCAGTAAATGATGCTTGCATATCCGGCGTATTATCTGCAAGAAACACATAAAACGTATCTTGAATGTTTGTGTCAAAAACAAGACTATCCGTACTCTGTCCACTGTTTAGCTCATTTGCCACATATGCATGTTGTAATTCCAAATAACAACGAAGTTCAGAATTTTTTCGTCTCATATCTCGATAGGTTGAAGGCGGAATCGTAATTGTCAACTCAAAATATGGATATGCCATATTGTCATAATCTTTAGCAATATAAATCTCCGTTACATAGTTTGGATCCATTTGATAATCGGATCTTCCTTGTATTTTAAAAATGCAAGATTTTAACCTGTATTTACAAGGTCGCAAATCGATGCTATTAATATCCATAACATCACCACCTAGTAGTCATTTTCATTATAGGGGTGTTAAAATACTCATTAATCTATAAAAAAGAAAGGATGGATTTAACAATCCATCCTTTCTACTTACTTCATCTCATCACCAATGAGGAATACAAATTCCCCATTGGAATCAAAACCAAAATCCTTGACATGATAGAACTGCGCCGATATATCTCGTGTTCTGAGAAAGAGTTCTCGATTCCGATTTCCATCCGGAATGGAAATAAGTTTATCAAGCAATACATCAGTTGTTTTAACTGCATATTCTTCGTTAAATTTCCCTTCTTCGGATGCACAAAAATAGTATCCTAAGATCTCTCTTTGATCGGAGTTCCCATTCACCAACATTGCGAAATCGTTTAAATATAATGAATCCTTCGAATCATCTTTTTTAACTTTTACTGGAATGGAAATTTCGGCCCAATGAAAATTATAATACTTTTGATTTTCATTCATGGCTTTTTCCATACATTTCTGAAGACGAGATAAAACTTCATTTACATTCATATTCTTTTATCTCCTATTAAACCAGATCATTCGTCTAATTCTTTTATTGATGGCTTTATTCAAATTTGCATTTCTTTCTTCAATGAGTCTAACCTGTTCCGTTAATTCGCTAATATCAGAACGTATCTCACCCATTGCAGGAATGGCAGATTCATTTATAACCGTACGAATCTGTAGACTCTGATCATTTGTTGGTACCGATGGCATACTTATAATTCTCCTTTTTCGACACGATTTTCAATTTTGGTACGAAGCAATTGAAGAAGTTCGTCAACTTTCTCCATATCTCCATCCGTATGATCCATAATCATCTTTACACATGCTTCTAATGATTCATGACGTTTTGCATTATCTGTATTTCCAAGTTCCATAATATTTTTTCTCCTTATACACCAAATGGATTTTTCATATTAAAGTCATATGGTTCTCGCTGCTCTGTTAGGAATTGAAGATTGATTGGATATTTCCGAAAATAAAGATTATTGAGCTCTACCAAATTTTCATAATCTGGTACATCAATAATTTGAGCTTTGATATCCACTTGATCAATTTCTCCCATTCGATCTACTTGTGCTGGAATATCAATTGCATTAAGATTGCCCGTGATATCATCCATGGTTGTATTCTTTGTCAGAAGTTCTTGACAAAGAAGGATTTGCATTGTGGTTTGTGTTTTATCGGATGCATATTCTGAAACACGATCTAGTATTTTGAATAATGTCGTCCATCCAACACGTTTAATTCTTGGAATATTCCGAAACTGATCTCCAACGACAGATACTGTTAATGGATATAGTGATGGATCATAATCTCTTGAATATTCTTTTACCTTTTCGAATGTTGCAATAGAATCCCAAACATTGGAACGATCAATGATTCTCGTGTTTGGTCCTTTTGGATAAATATAAGACCACGTATCCTTATAGGCATATTGTAGATCATATTGGTCTCTGGAAATAATCATATTCCAGGATGCCGTAAATACGTGCTCTGAGAAATAGAATGGAATGATCGAAGGCTCCAAAAATCTAGAATCAATGATATAAACTTTATCAATGTATTGAGAAATGATTCGAAAAAGTTTTTCAGCATCTCGAATTCCTTGGTTGATAAAGTAGAATTCAGAATTCAGAGAATTATTGATGTCACAAAATTTCTTTCGATAATTTGGTACATAAATCTTATTTTTGAATCCTCCTGTAATGGCCGAACTATAAAAGGCAATAACCCGCGTTTGCCAGCCTTTTCGAACCGCCCACTGTCTATAATGTGCTATGATATTTAGTACATTTGAAATGACTTGCTTTCCCGCATGCTCTCCAGCCATTTGAAATTCTATGTTTACTTGAGGGCGATGCAGCTTATGAAAAATATCATCTAAATTGATAAAGAGATTTAATGAATTTACTTTTTTAGAACGAATGACTGGTCCCATTAATTCATCCAAAGTAGAATATTTCACTTTATACGAATTGAAATGTATGTCCATAATCTTAATTCATCTCCTTTCAATAAAAATAAAATAGACCATATCAGTTGTAGTTTGATATGGTCTATTTTTAAGGTTTCTTAAGAGGAAATTCTTTGATTTATCTCAATGTAAAATCTTCCATCTACCTCTTGTTTCAATTGCAAAACACAATAATCGTTTGACAATAATGCACATAGTTCATTGTCATAATCACTACATGTAATATCTTTTTCAGTATCAATGTCTTGCAAATCACAATTTTCGATATAAAAGAATCGATTTTCCCTCACGGTTTCAAATCGATAAAGATGATTAATGTAATTTTTTGTGAACGCTTCATAGAGATTGTCCATGTCGATATTTTCATCGACATGGACAATAATTCCGGTATAATTTAAATCTTCACAAAAATCTTCAATATACCACTTTTTCATAAATGTTTAACTGCGAGCTCTAAATGCCGCTTTCGGGATGATCGGTTTGCGATGACCATTTCGTCCCTCTTCTTTCTTAATAGAGAAGAACTTTACACGGCCCGTATTTTCATCCCACTGTGTATTGACATAGACCGGGCACTGTACATCTTTGCCCTTTCCACCATAGTAAACCTCATTATACGATTTACCATTGCGGTCAAACATTGCACAAAAGATCTTGTATACATCAACCTTGATGCATTTGAAGGTTCGACCATCGCCCTCGTTTACAACTTTACGGTTTTCCTCACGACAGAAAGCTTCCATAAACTGCTTCAGCTCTTTGCTCCAACGAGGAACTGCTTTGTTGATAACAGCATTTGGATCATTGGCCAAACTATTATCGACAATATGTTTTGAATCCCAACGGAACCAAACATACATGTTTACGGTTTCTGCACGAAGATCTGCGTCGAGATCAATGCTATTGATCCCATTCGGTCCAAAGAAGTCTGCGCATAGACCCTTTGTAAAATTGATCAGTTCATCAATCGGACAAATGAAAATTCCAGCAACCGGAATCAAACCTGCACGATTGAAAACACATTGCGGAAGAATTTGATTTCGCAATGCACCATTGTCGGGCATTGCAACTTTTTCTTCCTCATAATATTCTGTACGATTTCCTTTGTTTCGTACATTCATGTTGTCTGCCATTCTTCAACATCTCCTTTATTATTTTTATTTCAGCGAAGATCCTCAGATTAGGTCTGGCAACTCCTAATCCTTATACACATTATTCAATGTGCATTAGAATTATATATCGCTTTATATTTTTATGCGTTATTTAAAAGAGAATAGAAAATTGTAACAGATTCTTGAACCTTCAAAGGCCATGATGAATTTACCGGATTATACATTTCACCAACATCGTAGATGTTTGTTTTTCCACGTTTATCCCGATACACTTCACCAAGCAATCTTCCAGTGTCGACAATATTGTCATAGAATGAATCATAATATTTCAATGTGCCATCACTCATCGTAATAGATGTCATGTTATTATGATCAAAAGCATTATCGGATGTGTTAAATCCGGACTCTCGATGCGTAATTGCAATCAAATAAACCGCATTTACTCCATATCGATCTTCCGCCTCTTTGAACGCGGCTCCTAGATTGTATCCTCCATATTCAGAAGGCGGTCGTTTGTAATATTGCAAAGCTTTTTCGATAATTAGATTTAATTGATCTACAGACAAACCAGATGGAGAAAAAATTCCTTCATCTGTATATACATGTGATTCTTCTATTTCGTTTTCTGGTAATACAATATTTTCAGCAGCTTCGATAACAACTTGATTTGCAGTTAATTGAATATCATTTGCAGTAATATTCATTGTTTGTACTTCTTGTGTTATAGCTGGCTTAGTCTCTTCTTTTGTAATGGGATATGTTTTATATGTAGAAAGTTCTTCCGTAAGAATATCAATTTGTGATTGTAATGCACCCATTTGCGACATAGTAATAGCACATAATACCATACAAATAATCATTCCAAATCCCAAAATTAATAGCAATGGATCAACTTGTTTATTTTTGAATACTAGCATGTTAAAATACCACCTTTCCGATAGTATGATATATTCTTAAAAGTCTAAGTTAAAAAATACGAAGGTTTGAAGATACTAATTTGTACAAGCCTTATACTTTTCGAGACGTATTATATCACAATCTTATAAGGGGCATGGTGCTAACGTTCATTGTTCCTCCTTTTTTCATTGAACGTTCCAAAAAGACCTTATAATTATAAAGATTAATTCTGGATACATAAAAAGTATCCAGAATTAATCTTTTTCAAAAGGAGTCACACGTCATGAACCAAAGGAGAGATTCTTTAGAGACCGCTCTAAACCGCCAAGAGGGTCTTTACTAAATAGTTCACCTTACCCAAGGGGACTCAAATCTAGAATCGAATCGAAAACTTTAATATTTCCATCTCGATCCAGACTAATCAATGTTGGCTTAAATCCAGCTGCATAATCAATTACTGGAGCAACCAAATATTTATCTTTTACTTCAGCAATAGGAATTTTTTCAATTTCCATTATGTAATGATCAATTGTTTTATTCTGCGATAAAAATAGCGAAGATAAATACTTACTTGCCATATATCGATGTGTCGTATTAAGATAATTTCTTAGTTTATCAATTGGATAATTGTGAAGGGTTTCATCTGGCGTTCCAAGTTTTTCAAACATATCGATCATATGGTCATCCATAATTTTAGCATGTTTCATTGCACTATCGACGTTGATTTTTTCTCCATATGTTAAAGATTCCATTAACGCAAAGAAATCTTCCGGCTCTTTATCAAATAAAGACAGAGATTCCAATCCATTTACGAAATCTTCAATTTTATTTGGATCCTTTGAAAAATGTTTGTACGAAACGAGATAATATGGATTGTAAACCGATCCTCCATAATATGACATGGATTCATCATCTTGCTCTTTTAATCCTTTGATAAATTCGTCGTATGATTCATATGGCTTATGATCGAGCATTGAACCAGAGTTTCTAGAGGCATATTGCTTCAGCATCATCTCTTCATCTTCGTGATTCATATGCATATATTTCGAAACTCGATCTCCACCATTGAGGCTCGCAATCATTTCTTCTTTTGCAGCGGAAACAACATCCGGATTTCGGACTACTTGACCATATGGTACGATTGGAGAAGTTCCCGTCATAACGCTTTCATTTCCACTACCAGTTTTTGAAGAGTAATCGATAATTTTGTAAAGATTCATCATGCAATTTGCTTTTTCAAAAGGCATATTTTTTGTATCATAGGATAATTCTTTTAGAATTTTTCCAAGTTTCGTTCTCGGTCCCATTCCACATTTTGGATTCATTGAATCCGTATAACATGCATCAACATACCGATTGATTAACATAGCATCAAATACATCAAAATCATTTCCTTTTCGAGCCATGGAATACGATTCTTCTGGATCCAATTCCCTACAGAGATTCGGGCCATAACACAATGCGGCTTTCAGAAAATCTGGATCGTTTCGATTGTTGATTAACATTTGCGCAATTTGATACGGTCTATTTTTGATTTCATCGTTTGAAATATGAATCATTGTTAAGAACACCCACTTTCATAACACAATGCTTATTAAATATATGTGGATTGGATTTTTGTATCCAATCCACATATTCATCATTTTTATTTACAGAAAATCTGTCAGATCATTCAGAATTGATTCGAGAGAAGATTCAAGATTATCATCTGAAGAATCATCAACATTGACCATCAATGATTCACAAATTGAGGCAAATTCCATTGCCTCTTTCTTATCATCATCTTCCTCATCAATCTCATAGTCTTCTTCATTATCATCTGAAGATACTTTGGATTCTACAACTCCTGTATCTACAGGTTTGCCGTTTCGAAGACAAGAAATACGATCACGAAGAGCTTTGATAAAACCTTCCAGATAATCTCGGAAATCCCGAAGTTCTGCTTCAGTTACAACCGAATCTTTGTCAACATTGCGTCCCATTTGAAGCTGTAATTCCTTTACAGGAATACGAATATCTTCCATAATGTCGCGAATTTGCTGACAGCGCATTTTATCATCGATGTCTCCATTTGCAAATTGCTTTGAGCATTTTGCCATTGCCATTAAAGCATCGTTAATTTTTGCAACTTGCCCAATAACAGCATTTAATGCAGCTTCTGCATCCTCTGCAGTATGAAACTTTGCTTCCATACGATCACGTGCTTTTACAACCAATGCTGTTACATCATCACTTCCATCTGCCGGAGCATCAATGGGTTTTGCTTCGACAATTTCAATGTCATCGATTTTCTTAGTTGCTGGAACTTCTACAGGATTCTCTTCGATTGGAGTTGAATCCTCATCCAATAAAGACTCGAGAGCACTCAGCTCTTGTTCCAATGTATCCATAATGGTCATTTTAAAGACCTCCTTCAGCAAAAATAAACGTAAAAAACATTCGCTTTACCTTAATGTTTTCTCAATGTGTATAAAACAACGTAAAAATGATATATTATAAGTATGGGAAAGGAGGGCAAAATCATGTCTGTAATTAAAGAAACGAAAGAAAAAATCCTGGAAGCTTTAAAAACACTTCCAGTTTGTGAGCCGAATAGCACCGAAACACAATGGGTTGTACGGTGTCCTTATTGTGGAGACAGTCATGATCAATCTCACGGCCATTTGTCCATTCATCTTGATACAACTTCCGATGATACAATGTTGTGGAGATGCTTTAAGTGTGACGAAAGTGGATTGGTTACAGAAGATCTGTTAAAAGATCTTGGATTGTATATTGATACCGAGTTGAAATCATATTTAAAAGATGCTAGTCGAAAAGCTTCAAAGTATAATAAGTTTCTGAACGATTATGTCGAGAAACTTATTATACCAAAATATTCTTCTGGAATTTCAAAACGAAATCTTGAGTACATCAATCAACGAATTGGAACAAAATTTACGATAGATGATGCAGACCGTTATCATATGATTCTCGATCTTGGAGAATTCATGAGCGTGAATGGATTAAAAGAAATTCCAGGAGTATCTTCTAGAATGACTTGGTTCGTCCAACAAAACTATGTTGGATTTCTTACAGCAAATAAAAATACCATGGTAATGCGGAGAGTAACAGATATTAAAACGGCAAAAAGATATCTCAAATATAAAATCAATCCCATGAACCAAAATCCAGCAGGTTTTTACAACATTCCACGAGAGCTTAATATCATGACAAACCAAGATATTCATTTACATGTAGCAGAAGGTATTTTTGATATTTTATCAATTGAGAAAAATTTATATTTTCAAGAGGATACTAATATCAATATCTTTTTCGCAAGTTGTGGATTTGGTCCCATGACAGTAGTTCAATATCTTGTCTATATGGGAATTGGCGGAAATATAATTCTACATGTATATTGCGACAACGATAAAAGTGATTGGGAAGAGATTAAGGTTCTTCGCAGACGAGAAGAAATGCTTCCATGGTGTAAAGAAATTTATTTTCATCGCAACCAGTTTGAGAACGAAAAAGATTATGGGGTCCCTTTGGATAAGATTATAGATTCCAAACGAAAAATAATTCTATGAGGAGATGTGCAATTTGTACGAGATTGATTCACTGGATGGAATGTTGGAAAAGTTTTATAAAGAAAACGATACTCTGGAAAAACTTCTTTTGACAGGCATTGTATATGATGAACTATATGTTGGCATATACAATCAGTTGGTAAATTACGAAAACTCTGAAAAAGAACACGACTTTGGTTTTGATCCTAGATTTGATACGATACGGAAAAATAATCGTGGTAATAAATTGATTAATCTGATAAATCAATATTTATATCGCGGTCAAAAAGAGTTCAATAAGCGTATTCAATTAATGAAAAAGCTAAAAAATCTGAAAAGTAAAAATGAACAGGGAATGCTTCGCAATAACCGATCACTTAAAAAATATCATCTGCAATATGCTGTTGACACTTGTAAGTTGGGAATGGAACTTGATACATTTTGGAAAGCATATCAAGGACAGATACAACTTTGCCGTCGACAGGATCTTTCTCTTGATACTCCACTCAGTTATTTGTATCCGGTTTTAGGAACAATGTCTGGATGGTTGTTTGAATCTCTTATGATTGTATCAGAAGGATGGGAATTTTACCTAAAATCGCTAAATGTTTCTGAATTTATCAAATGGCAAGAATTGGATTTTGATGCATTTAAAAAGCATTTCCTATATTATGTCACTGCATCAATTCCAGAATATTTTAAACATAGTCAAACACTACGAGGAATTTTTGGTTATTCAAAGGATGAGGAACTGTATCCTCTAAAAATGAATTTGGAAGAGGTTTATCTAAGATGCGGTGGATTAACCAGAGAAGATCTTCGCAAACAAAATTTGATCAAAGAAGCAAAAATTGATCAATTCATGGAAACGAAAAAAGAAATATTAAAAACGAATCCAGATTTTCATATTTCTGAACGAGAACTGGATGAACTCAGAATTCCAGAAAACAGTCGTTTGTACAGATGTATTGCGGAAGCGATGCAGGAAAAAGATGAAAAAAGAAAGAGTGAGAAATAATCTCACTCTTTCTTTTTTATAGTTATTTTATTTCCCGTTCATAATATGTGCCTTCATGTTCACAAACCGGACATTTTTCAGGGGGATTTGTACCGTATTCAACATTCCCACATTTTGAACACACCCAAGCAATTCGATGATCTGACGTATATATTGTCTCATTATCAAATTGATCCAATAATTCTTCAAAATGTTTCATATGACGCTCTTCGATGTGACGAACCTTCTGGAAAAGTTCTGCAATAGAATCAAATCCTTCCTCATGAGCAATTCGTTCAAAATCCTTATATTTCTCAATTGCTTCAAAACGTTCACTTTTAATTGCCCGTTTTAAACCGTCAATCGGAGAAGGCAACTGACCGTCTCCACCATTGTTAATTCTTTTAAAGAATGCTTCTGCATGCTCTTTTTCATTAGCAGCAGTTTCATTCATGAGAATTGTAAGAGGGGCAAGACCTTTTTTATCTGCCTGATTGGCATAAATTGTATATGCCATAAACGCTTGGCATTCGCCAGCGAATGCACTCATTAGATTTTCAAAAGTTTTTGAGCCTTGGAAATCCATTCTATAAGACTCCTTTCAATATAGTGAAGTATTTATAGGATTGTGGATGAAATGCAAATAGAAGATCGATCTATGAAATTTCATAGATCGATCATATTAATTTAGTCAAACATTATTGGCATCTCGGATTCCTCTTTCTCAATAACTGCTAAATAATGTCTTAGAGTATCCATAAAATCATTTATCTCTTTATCATGTTTTCCTCGACCAGTTCTTCGAATCGCAACCGATAAACGATTTGACGATGGAATATCCATTGTCAATAACTTGCGAGGATGTGCTTGTAATGCACAATCTGGATCATTTTTATCAATATATTCGTAAATCGCGGTTGTAATAAGATTGCAATATGTGCGAACATTTGACATTTTTGCAAGAACTGCATTATATTTTTCTTTTGTATTTAAAAAGCCTTCCATTCGAGATTTATCAAATTTTGACAATGACTCTTCTGGAAGCTTGAGAAATTTTGAATAATGCCGATCTGCATCGGAATATTTTTTGTAGACGAAATTGTAATTTACTGAAGTCTTTCCTTCCAGCATAATTGCCTGATTTGCAATAGAAAGCAAATCTGTTACAAATTCATTTGTGATCATCTTCAATCCTCCAAATAAAAAAATAAGACCATAAAGGATTTCTCCTTTATGGTCTTTGTATCATCCGCATTTAGATAATAGACAAGAATATCAAAAACTCATCGATGATCTTATCCATCGGCATATCGTCAATCACCAACCCATTAATCTCTGGATCAGGATCCACTAATTCGAAGGAGGAATTTATAATGGTAGATAGCCGTTTGATGATAGGATCTTCTTTCGGATTGAGATCGTGAATATACTTGAATTTATCATGAATGATATTTTGATAAACTGAGGAGCTCTCAAACTTCTCAACAAACTTTGAATTTTTAATTAAATTTTCTTTAAATTTTCCTCGTACTTTTGCAGTACAAATTTGAGGTAGTAGTGTCATTCCTCTCGCAATTAAATACTTCTTCATTATAATCAGAAGACGAATTGTCTCATCCAATGTTAAAGTATAAATTGCAGAGCTATTTTGAAAAAATCGAGAATAAAATGCATGGATTAACATTTGGGTCAATGAGTTAATTCGACAATTATCTTTATAGAAGGTAAACTCATCAAGATCAATAGGACCAACATCAAATCTTCGAATAATATCTTGAAGAACTCTTCTATTATTCACATCATTGATCAATTGATTGGATTCATCAATTCGATAAATCGACATTTCCAATGATTCTGCATGTGAGAGATAGTCATCATTATCACCACCGCCGTTATCTGCTTCAATTTCAACTGGTTTGTATTTGAAGTTTTCAAATCGAAAGTGATTGTAACTATTTCCAACAACGCCATCAATGTATGATACAACAGAACGATCGTATGAGATCTTATACAAAGATTTTACAAGGATTACTTCATGGATTAAATCTTGGAATACCGTCTCGTAGTTGATTCCATATAATTGCTTCTTTTTGTCCCATATCGGAGCATCTGCATTGTGATTGCGATCCAATCGATATTGTACAAATCGACAAATTGGATTGAAAATGGCAATTTCATTAATTTCCTCGAATCGACTCATAATGCCCATGAATATACGATCAAAGCAACGAATATAATCTCGATTCGCAACGATCGTATTGTTTGTATTACTATAATGGATACAGAGAGGAAGAACCGAACGAAGTGCAAACGAAACGGCTAAAATAATTTTCGCATGATCGTTTGTAATTTTCGGAGTTGATTTATACTTTCCCTCTTTATCCGTATTGATGTTAATTGTATAAAGATCTTTCGCCATTCTCGTCATATTCTTAACGAAATTTGGAGTAATAATACGAGCAAGAATCAATGCCTTAAACTGATCTTGCTTCAGATCTTTATTCTTATCTATCATATATTTCATACTCAATATTGAGATGAAAAATTCTTTTTCAATATCATAAAATTTGATAAAATAATTGATGTGCTGAGTGATGTCCAACATGCGTTCTTTGTAATGCTTCTTTATAATGATAAATGTATCCAGCCCTTCAATTTCTTCACCAAGAATATCGGAGAATCGTGCTTTTACAACATTCCCATCGTATGTAAAGTACATATCTTCTTTTTCAGGTTTCCATGTATTTAAATCTGGGGCGGTTGATTTCGATTCTTCTACGACATTTTCCACATCTACAGTTTCTACAGTTGCGGCTGTATCAACCATTTTTTCTAGGGTCTCCTGTTTTTTTCTCCTTGCCATGTTTGAGAGCCTCCTTCACCTTTCTTACACTGAAATGATATATCGGCTTAAATCTTTTTACTCGATTTTATTGTCTTCACATTCTTTTTACCATGTGAAGTTACAGCTCCTGTTTTTGTTTTGCCGATAGTACCAATTGTCTTTGTAACATTTTCTCTGTTTTTATTATTCGTTTGCGGCTTTTCCAATGCCTTTTTCTTATCTTTTTCTTTCTGCTCTTTGATCATTCGTTTTGTATCGCGATACTTTCGTTCAACATCATCTTGATCCAAAACAGATTTTTCAATATCCGTTGTAGACGAAACTCGATTGATATGTGTCATTATATTGACAATATCACTATTTCCATTCATGGATAGAAACAAAGATCCCAAGTATAGAGTCTTTTCAAATCCTATAATATGGGATGCATTTCTTGCTTCCGCTTCTTTTCTACGAACGGCTTTGTTGTATTTTCCTTTTAACCACTCACAAAGAATCTTATTTTTCAGAAATACATTTGCATATGTGTAAGAAAAGGAGGGGGAATTTGAAAATACTTTCAATGGAAGATCCATTACAGTATTAATATTTTCAATCCCTTTTGAGATATCAAATTCAAATACGACGTCATAATGGATTCCTTCAACACTCTCAGATGGAACTGTCATCAAACAAACAAGGGATTTTGCTTTTACCTGATACCATTTTGTAAAAATTTGATCTTTCATCTTATTCATTTTACCAAGATATTGATCTTTGATTGCAGAAAGATTTGGTATCGTTGTATTTCCTTTTCCATATGGGTTTCCTAAATAGGATCTCAACGTAAAATCCATATGAGATTCCTCCTTTCAAAATAGATTAGTTACGTCCTTGTATGCACTTTAATAAGAATAAATTACTTAAATTTATCTGAAGGCCCCCGCAAAATCGATGATTTGAATCATATATTATAAAAATAGGATAGATGAGAAACCCACACGTTTCTCATCTATCCAAATCATCGAAAGGAGGTGACTTCATGGAAGCACAGATTGTTTCCGAACCACTTGGTCTTACAACAATGGAGCAAGTGGAAAGAGTGAATGCTGCGTTCAAGGCTTTTCCTGGGATGCGATTCGCTCCAAACGCAATAGAGGTTCTTCCAGTTGGTGAATTAACACCAACGGAATTATCTTTATTGAAAATTAAACGCGGGAATAAACCATTTCTCGCGGTCTTCAAAGAAAGATCTGCTAATGAAGCAGTTCTAATTTGAAGTCAATTCCTTTCTACATATTTGTAGAAACGGGATTAAAAAATAAGGTGGAGAATTCTCCACCTTATTTTTTGCATTATCTGTACGAAAAAACAAGACCTTAATGTCAACGGTATTAAGGAAAGGAGGAGATTTAATGCCTCTTCCAAGTGCAAATACGCCAGAATTTGGAAAGCATTTATTTTGGATCATACATCATGGATCCTTTGTAGATAATATAGAGTGGAAAATACATTATGATGATACACAAACGGATTGTTTTATTGCATCATCGTTAAAAGAATCGGATTATTCCGATGATCCACTCTGGAATCGTGTATTATCAAAATACCAAATCGGAAAATTTACATATGCAATTGCATTTAATAAAGATCCAATTGTTGATCTTCGAATCGATACAGTTTCGTTTATTGAATGTAAAGAATTGAAGAAACTGTGTTTCGTATTTCATCGAAATGACAATGGTAGAAAACTGGAATCAATGAAACGAAGAGAATGTTGGATTTATCTTCGTGATCGAAATGGAAACATTGCAGCGAAATCAAAATTGATTGGTTTGCATGGATTTGATATTCGAGGAAGAATCGATGTTCCAGACGATTTAACAGAATTTCGTGTGGAATTAAAAGAACTTTTTGAATGCAATTATGCGCCTAATGAAATCGTTCCATCCATTGTGACAGCTATCTCTGATATGTGGTTGGAAGACCGGGAATATCCTGGTTATAAAATTCTCAGTTTAAATGATGACAGCGACCCAGAGCCTTCAGATGAACCCGGTCCAGGGCCAGATCCCGGTCCTTCTGAATATGCAAGCGCAGTTACTCCAGAAGTTCCAGATGGAACTCCATATCAGAAAATTTGGTTTAATGAAGAAGGGCTTGCATATCGAGGTGACCGTGCATTTGGCACAGAATACGAAGTATCGGCTACCGATACAACGTCTATTACGGATAAGTTAAAAGAAGTAATTCCAAGGATTCCAGATGCTTTAACACCAAATAAGTATGTCGTTTCTGATTCCAATGGTAAATTTACAGCTTACACAGATGGTATTACACCAAAAGATGAATCGTTTATAACAATTGGAGATCAAGATATTACAATTGAAGAAGATTTACCATAATAAATTTCATCCCATACGGAAATCCGTATGGGATGAAATATTCATTTTTAACTTAAGCCTTACGCATCGCAGACTTTGCAACATATCCGGAAACATAACGACTGGTCGGAGTTTTCCCGACATAGCTCGCAGAATTGGTAACACGATAACGCCCATTGCTTTCAACGCCATCGTAAATCCAATAATAGTTTCCTTTCTTATATGTGCCATTCTTTGCAGTAGATGAAGCGAACAGAGTTCCGCTCACAAATACTCGCTGGCCCTTTGAAAACGCTGAAGGTGATGTCACCTCTTCAACCTTACAACGTCCATCTTGTACGAGAGCTGTATAATATGTTTTTCCATTCATCGTAAACTTTGCCCAATCATAACCATCCTTTTTCGCAGTAGAAACTGCAGTACAAGGATAAGATCCACCTTGTGGTAGTTTTCCAACAGGGTCATTTACTGATGTCGTATTGAAATATTCACAATTTGAAGCATATACATTCAGTAGTTTATTGGAAACTGCGGTAAATCCAATATCTGGAGTGATGACGGGAGGCTCTCCCTTATCAAGGGTCCACTTGTAAATTGGGTTAACCTGTTTTACATCCGGTCCAAGGAAGAATACCTTATGAGGCATCAAACGATTGTTGATCGGCCAGTATGCTTTTCCGCCAGAATACTCCACATGCCAACCTGTTCCAGTAAACGGACCAGCACCGACTTCGAGATGTACGTGATTTCCGGTCGCATTTCCAGCAGTACCTTCACGATAGAATCGTTGACCTTGCGGAATAACCTTACCAACATACATACCAAGAGCATTTTTGTCAGAATTATTCATATGAATACATTCAATTACAATGGTACGTGTCACGCCATCTGCACAGAGTACAGGAGAAGTGGATTCAAACCACATTGCATTGTAATTACCATAGATTCGGCGGCATCGAATGTCACATGGAGCATAGAGCCAGTCCTGTCCACCATCTTTACCACCAAGATCAAGAGCATACGATCTTGCATGACTATATGTATATGCAGAGACACCGTCTACAGAATAACCATAGCCTTGCGTTACTCTCAGAATTTCCATAGGAAAACGGGCTTTTTGTGCCATAATACATAACCTCCTTTTATGATTTTTGTTAAAAGATAAAATCCCAGATAGGAATATTCCTATCTGGGATGAATTTATTATTCTTCTGGAAGGTCATCGCATTCAATTACATCACTGTCATCTGTAAGCATTTCACCGTCAATAATCATGTCTGTTTCCACAGTTGCTGTAGGAGGATTTTTTGTATCAGGAATATCCAGCACAGGATCAGCTGGCACCTTTACTGCATCCAAATCAATTCCTTTTGCGGCAAATGCTTCCTTTAGAATGGAACGAGTTTTTCGATTGACTCCATTCTTTAATTCTTTTTGAGGACGCACATCTGGAAGATCGTCTCCATTATCCGATGCTTTTTGCGCCTCTGCGAGTTCTTGTTGTCTCTTTAACTCCTCTTCCTGAGCAGCGGCAATCGCATTTCGAAGATTTTCATCGGCAACATAACTTTCATCGTTCAATGTTTTTGCATTCTCAGCAAGAAAACGGCTGAAAAGAGCCAATCCATCAATTGTAGACTGTTCGTTCAATCCACGATTGTTGGTACGAATTGGATATACATTGGTTACTTTACCTTCTCCATCTCTCTGTGCTACAAGACCAAATCCAAACGATGTAATCATTCCATTGATTAAAGTGATAATTCCAGTATTCCAAAAAGTGTCCCAACTCTCTGCTTTTAGAACGGGTTTTGCCTTCATTGGAATTTCTTTTAAGATAGGAATCGGATTTTCCAAATCTGCACTTGTTGGAGCCATATCAGGAATATCAAACGCATCTTCAGAAACATATTGCTCAAGGATCATTTTATCTTTATCCGTCATACATCATTCTCCTTTATTCTCTTTGAAACATTCATTTGTTGTAGAAACTGTTATGCCTAAATCATCCTGAATTGGTTTCTTTCCAGTAGAATCTCCACAATACACTGGTGTGGGAGTTACCCACGGATAAGACGGAATAATCTGTGGAGTATTCGGTGGATATGATGGATTTGCCGGAGGAATTGTAATAACAGACGCACTGTTATTAATCTTTAATCCCTCTTTATTAATTTCTGATACAATTGCTTCTGCAATCGTTCCATATTTTTCCAAATCGTTTTCTCGAATCATCCGTTTTCCAATTTCCTTATCAAACTTACGATTTAGAGAAAGCATTTGATTGGATGTCAACGCATGTGTCACAATACTCATCATAGCACCAATGATCTCAACATCTGTTTTGATAGAATTGATGACGATAAGATCTTCGCGACTAAATTTTTCATTGACGATATCGTATCCGATATTGTCACGAATACATGTATTAATAATATGGTCTGCAGTCTCTTTAACTTCTTTCGTTTCCGAACCATCTTGATATTGCGCAACCGTCCAAACTTGATCCTTTACAGGATCTGCATCCGGATATTTATTACGCATTACTTCGTAAGTAACATGACGGAAGACCTCAGAAATCAACTTTGCAATTTGATGATCCATTGAATTCAATTCGTCGTCACCGTATACATCCAATGCTGCTCCAATTGTAGCAATGTTCATACCAGCAACGTATCCATTCAAATATGCGGAACGACATGCCAAAACAGCATCATCAATGCTATCTTTCAAACAGCGCTGTTCCAATTCAGACTCTGCTCCAATGTTGATAATACCCATTGCACCAGTCAACTTAGTATAACGAGTTGAAATATCCATAAACTCCTTATTCAAAGGAGACATATCTTTGGAAGATTTCTTTTGAATTTCATCATATGCTTCTTTTACCGCTTTTAGCGTATTTACAAAAATTGGAGATTCTTGATCGTATTCCTCAAAAAGAATATATCCATCGGTTGCAATAAAAGACGGAACGAAGCCAAGATGCGATACCACAATTTCTTTCACCATATGCAGATTTTGAGCACGTTCCATTGAATCCAAATCCTTTGGACGCCCCGTCTCAGGATCTCTTGGATAAAGAAGATCTTCTACCTTTTTCAAAGCTTCCGCTCCAAAAATCGTACTCTTCGAAATCATTGCGGCATCTTCAAATAGATTCTTTTGAATCTCGCGGGCCATTCCAATTTGAATCGGAAGAACTGTAGGAATCTGGCCAGCACGAATGTACTGATTGATATCTTGCGCAAATGCTCCCATGATAATATCATCAAAATGCGGAGCAACAATTGCAACATACGTATTCGGATTTTCGTGCGTAAATTCAATAATAGAATTGATGATATCACGATGCTCTGAAAATGTGATATTATGATTAAAGAAAAGCGTACGCATATTCTTCATCATAAACTGATTTCCATCATGGTTGATGTATGCATTGATATTCTTTGGTTTACAATCCAAACGATAGCCAATTTGAATTTCATAATCAATGGATCGTCCAGATCCGAGATTCACATGAATATTTGGATTTTTTGTCTTACAATAAATCTCACGAATGATATCAGAAACTTCTTCGTTTTCATTGGAAGAGATCATTGCAATTTTATAAATATCCTCAAAATCATTTTCAGATGATACTCGATGAAGATATTTTGGAGATTCCAATTTCTTTTGAATTGCATCTTTTACACGATGCATCGATTTAAGAACATCTCGCTGTCTACTTTTCTGAAGCAGATCTTTGTACTCTGGAGAAGACAACATTTGAATCATTGCATTGGATGCAACAATTGCGGTTGTTGTACCATCTCCAACGGTAGCAACCAGATGGAATGAAATATCTTTCATCAACCCATACAGAGCATTTTGTAAACCATCCCCAAATTGGAGACGATTGATGATATTCCATCCATCCTTTGTTGAATAAATAGAGCTCCCATCGTCGATGAGAGTTGTATGTGCATATGGCCCAAGCGTTCTTGCAAGGTTCTCAGATGCCATAGCAGCAACGGTGACAAAATTTTTGTGAAATTCTTCACCGGTAACAAGATTCATTCCAGCACGTACTGTGTCTTCAAATGAAACTCTTCCTGTTGACATGGGTTCCATTGAGTTTCCTCCTTTATTTAAAAATGATCGGACTAAAATAGTCTACAACACAAAATTTATCCGATGCACATTTTTCAAATATTTCTTGATGTTTGTAAACAGGCGGTTTTGATCCATCTTCATACACCGCATCGTAATTTTCCAAAAGGGACGCACTGCATAAAAAATAAACGTCTTTTGATTTCTCTTTATGATTTGAAATTAATGTAAAGATATCCTCTGCTCTTGGTATAAATGCAGTTGTAATTCTATCTTTTGAAGATACTATAAAATCTTTAATATCTCCGCGAACTGCAAAGACAAGTCGATTGCAAGTCGTTTTAAAAATCTCAGAAATTACACGCATCTTTTCATCATCCATATAAGGATCAACAACAAACAATCTTTGGACATATCCCTCTGCTACAAGATGCTGTAAAGCAATATCCAAACGAAGAGGGGTCGTAGAATGACTGGAATAATGCTTTCGAATCTCTTTTAAGTTTTCGATGTCTTTCTCAGGATTGCTCTGTGCACCTCTGAGAAACATCAGAAGTTGTACATCTGTAAAACCAATTGCAAATTGAAAAATCATTTCAATTGATGCATTTTTTAATTCAGTCAATCTTGGATAAAATGATACATATTGATCATATGCATCGTATAAAAGATACATCAAAATTGCTTCATTGTCTGATCGTATTACTTGATCATATGAAACTGCGATGTATTCTTTTCTTCCTTTATCTCGAATCGGATGTAAAAAGTCAGGATTTTTGCGAGCATGTGCATTTGACATTTTCATCATCCTCCTTTCAGTATAAAAAAGAAAAGAGGGTAGATGTTACTCTACCCTCTCTATCTTTTGGCTCTGAGAGAGCCTGGCGGTTTGAGATGTTCTTACTCTTCGACAGCGACGTCTTCATCTGCAACGGGAACTTCGGCAGTCTCATCACAGCAGCACTCACAGGTGCACTTGTCGGTCTTTGCCTTGTAGTCGTCGATGAGAACCTTGCCAGCCAGAACCGCGGCAGAACCAACGGCGATGGTGGCGACAACCTCGGGCTGCTTCAGAACATTCAGAACTTCCTTGACTTTGATCATGATCATGACCTCCAATAATATTTATGATACAAGAAGCAGGATCCTACTTCGAGTAACCTTAATGAATATGTAAGATGAGTTTAGTTTTTTATACCAACATCTTACAACCTCTTACGTACTTGATTTCCATACAGAATATCCACATTTCGGACAAACATAATATTTCCCACGATTCTTTGGATATGATTCCAATGGTTCAAGTTTTGTTCCACAATGAATACAGTTGCCTTTGTTAAAGGCTTTTCTCTCTTTAAGTTCTGATACAATGAATGCTCCGATCCATATAACGATCATTACAAGAAAGAGAGAAACTCCAAACCCTTGCATTGATTAGAATGGAACGTCAGAGCCAAACATCTGATTGATGTCTGTTAGTTCTGCAACAGGAACACCAGCAGTGCTTGTAGTATTGCCAGTCGGGAAATTGGCTCCAGGCGTTACATTGACTCCAGGAACTGAATTGTTATACTGGGGAGCACGAGATGTACTCACACCAAGTTTTGTGGCCATTGCACCAATGGAATCCATGAAGCGACGATCCGTAAACCGATCATTGTATTTTCCAAAATGATGTTCGGCTCCAGAGACCGCAGTCAAAAAGCCATCCAACATTTTAAGGAAAAGAATCAGTTGTGCATGAATCGGATGATCATCTGCACTGAATTCCCCATTGGATGGATTGAAATTCAAGACTGGAGTAATATCCTGGAAATTGAATTTTAAGATTTTCTTTGGAATACGATCTTCTCCAATTTGAGCATAAACAATCAAATTGACCAATTGCTCCGGAGTAATTTCAATTCCAATCATCATAGAACCGTCTCGATTGCATGTCAACGAATCGGAACGAAATGTTTTGTTTTCGAGAGCATACAATGTACGATGGGTGATGATATCATACAGAGCAGCAACTCGTTCAGCAGTAAGCATTACATTTGTAGCATTTTCTTTCGGAAATTTACGTTTTCCGGTAGCTGAATCTGTTACGGCAGGCACAAACGATAGACTCAAAGTCTGATCATACAAGGAGATTCTGAGAGACATATCTCCACTGAAAAGCATCAGACTATTACTTGTTACGTGTACCTGTTGAAAACTATCATTCGGATATGGCATGGTATTGATTTCCACCTTTCCAAAATTAATATCCTTTATAAAAGATGTATATATCGTATCATTATTTTATATGATTTTAATACTCAACACGATACACCATCTCTTTTACACAAAGCAAACTTCCTTGTATTTTATACATAGATGCTTCTCGATCATAAAAGAGAGTTACTTCTTCAACATATTTTTCATTCTTCCTTGATGGAGCTTTGTATACAATATGCAACGTGATGCAATCATCTTTCATGACCCGATATCCAAATCTCTCATTATAGAATAAAATGAGTTTGAATTTATGTCCATGATGTTTTCCAATGATCGTCTTAATTTGCGGAGTCTGCTTTGGATTGAAGGTCGTTTTGGCTTTTGTAAGAATATCATAATATTCTTTCTTGCAAGAAGGATTTGATGTCAGAAAATTTGAATTGATTTCAATTTGAAAATCGAAAAGAATCGGATCTTTTTCTTTTTGAAAATTTGTATTCTGAAACATAATTTCCATGATACGTTTGAGAGATTTCATTTCTTTTGAATTGATTGAAAGTGTTTTGTCAATTTTTCCTGTTTCCATTATAATTCCACCTTTCCAAGTTTCACCCATATAATATACGAGTATATGAAAAATAACGTATCCAGTATTTTGGTACTGGATACGTTATTCATGTTATTAAAGTTCTACGATATTGGAATAATGCTCTGTTTGAGGACCAGATTTTGGAACTGAAATCCCAAGACTTCTCATGATTGGATTAAATAGCTTTAGTGCATCGTTTACAATTTTATCCATGTCCATAATTTCATAGAACCATTCTGGAATTGGAATTTCAGAATTTTTTGGCTTTGCGATCACATTGAGCCCCATTGTTTTGATTGCATTGTTTGGATTGAGAAGTATTTCATTTTTGAGTTTTTCAAACTCTTCTGGATATCGGTCGGCAAACTGTACCATTTCTTTTCCAGAATTATTCATGTAAATTCGTTTACCACTGCTTTCATCAACTCCAATTGGAACCATCCATACAGAACTTTCGACTGTTTGTCCGATTTTTGTTGTCATTTTTCGTCTTCCATTTTCCAATGTAATTGGAATAATGTCAACATCGGACGGAAGTTGAATTGCATAATCTGGACATAGAGTATTCCAAAGAAGAACTCCTTTGATTCCTTGGATTGAATATGGATTCGCATATTCTCGTTGTGATTTGATATTGCTTTGTTTGAAATACTGACTATCGCCATTTCGAAGAGCTTTTCGAAGAGAATCTTCAAACAGCATAATTTTTACCAGTATATCTGCATTGTCAATTTTCTCCGGAATCAAAATGTCGTTATATGTCATCGTCTCATAAAATTCACGAATCGATGCTTTCGTCGTGTTTTTGATGAAATCGAAGCCTTTGATTTCAAGATCTTTTGGATATGGAATTTCATTACCCTCCTGAAGCAGAGGACGAGCCAGATACCTCTTTTTCTTTGTCGTAAAGAGAATTCTGCTGAAATAAAATTCATTTTTCATTGACAACTGTTTGGAATGCTCGTCATCGATATTTAATGATTTACAAAGAGTTGCAAAAGAGCATGTCACGACTCGTGTTAGAAACAGAGTCATGATATTAACAACTTTGAAGTCAAATTGCTTCAGTTCTTCTTTATTCTTTGGGACATCTCCTGGAATAACTTTTGTTTTTACATAATTAACCCATGGTCCAAGAATTAGAAAGTTTGAATCGGTATCTTGATATCCAACTGCTTTCTTATATGTATACTTATTTTTTCGTACCCGATCATAGATTGGATGATCAAATACCACAAAAGCATACATCATTTTCCATACAAATTCAAGAGTTTCAATCGCTTCTTTCGAAAGTCCGTTTGTACTCGGAACTTTTAATTCTGGAATTTGCGTATGAAGACGAACCAAACAGTCATGCATAATTGGTGTATCACAAAATGCATACAGATTATTTTTATAATAAAGAAGTATCTTTTCATTCTCTGTTAAATTGTGGATAATTGTCATAAGTGTTTCTTTTAATGAATCAGTAACTTTGAATGTGCAAACATTCAAAAGTTTATTCAATATTACAGTATCTTCTGGAGCATGAAATGGATCAAAGATTCCTTTAACGGAGATCTCGTATGCATCTGCTTCTTCTTTCACATACTCAATGTAACGAAGCATCTCATTTTCTTGTACGAATGCACAGTTATCCGCAAGATATGCATCAAACCCCATTGCCGCAGACGAAATTGCATTCTGACCGAGCATTGTTACTGCTGTACTCAAAAAGATATTCGCAAAGATAAAACCGCGATAACCAAACCCGCCATAGCTTTAACCATTCACATCTCTGTGATGCCTGACTATATCTTCATCTCTAATAACTATTACCATTATTAGAGAGCCACGCACTTCCAGGCTAATGGAACCTGTACTCTACTCACTTCTTCATCTATATATTTCTATATAGACTATGTTTTCGATAGTCGATGAACCTTATTCTATGTAATATAAATATTATATAGAATCTTGGCTGCTGATTGTCTCTATTCA
>ENA-OPCN01000698-OPCN01000698.1-human-gut-metagenome-genome-assembly--contig:-NODE-698-length-28105-cov-3.933476_pt1 | contig 28105 bp, 25 predicted proteins | sample MGYA00241567_ERZ501485 | MGnify/ENA primary metagenome ERZ501485 (study PRJEB25962, sample SAMEA2042579) | human gut metagenome | biome: human gut; feature: human-associated habitat; material: faeces...
AGCACTTTGGTCCAGTTATAGTCGTAGTCGCTGGCACCGCTGGCTATCTTGAAAAGGCTATTGCCGTCATAGTTGCGGCAGTAGGTGGAATAGCGGCGGTAGAGGTCGGCATAATATTCGGGACGCATGCTCCCACCGCAACCCCAGCTTTCGTTACCCACACCGAGGTATTTCACTTTCCAGGCTTTGTCGCGACCGTTCTGGCGGCGCAGGCGTGCCATGGGGGAGTCTCCTTCGGAGGTCATGTATTCCACCCATTTGGCAAGTTCTTCTACGGTACCACTGCCTACGTTTCCGCTGATATAGGGTTCACAACCCAGCATTTCGCAGAGATTGAGGAACTCATGGGTTCCGAAACTGTTGTCTTCGATAGTGCCTCCCCAGTTGTTGTTCACCATTTTGGGGCGGTTTTCTTTAGGGCCGATACCGTCCATCCAGTGGTATTCATCGGCAAAACAGCCGCCCGGCCAGCGGAGGACGGGTACACGGAGCTCCTTCAGTGCATTGAATACGTCGGTGCGATAACCGTTGATGTTGGGAATATCGGAGTTTTCACCTACCCAAAGTCCGCCATAGATACAAGTTCCCAAATGCTCTGCAAATTGGCCGTAGATTTCTTTGGGAATGATTTGCCCGCTCTGGTCTGTGTGTAAAGTGATAGTGGCACTTTTCTGTGCGAAGAGTGACAACGAGGTGGAGAGAAATATGCTACTGATAAATAACTTTGTGTTCATAGTTTTTTAGTGTTATTAAATACTTAGTTCTTGAATCTTACTGCTGCTTCTTCGATGGGCAAACCAGCTTTATAGCTTTCGATGTAGGTGTTGAATCCGCTTACATCTTCGGCTGTCGGTGAGATTTCAATACCGGCATTTCCGGTGAATACATGCTTGTCCAGGAAGTCGGCAAGGGATTGGCTGTTTCCGTTATTTGCGAGGTAGGAAGCGAGGAGGGCAATACCCCAGGCACCACCTTCGCCGGCTGTTTCCATAACGGAAATGGGTGAATTGATGGCAGCTGCCAGTATTCTCTGGCCTACTCCTTTGGTTTTGAAGAGTCCTCCGTGACCGGTGATTCTGTCTACTCTGATTTTCTCTTCATTGAAAAGGATGTCGTTGCCGATTTTGAGAACTCCCACTGAAGCATACAGATGGGTGCGCATGAAGTTGGCAAGGTTGAACTTGTCGTTTGCCGAACGTACAAACAGTGGACGTCCGTCTGCCAGTCCCGTTATAGGTTCGCCTGATATGTAGTTGTATGAGATGAGGCCTCCGCAGTCTGCATTGCCTGTCAGGGCGTGGTTATAGAGCTTTCCGTAGATTTCGTCCATATCTACGGGGATACCCATCAGTTCCTGGTATTCTTTGAAAATATTGATCCAGGCATTGAGGTCGGAAGTGCAGTTGTTGCAATGCACCATAGCTACGAGGCTTCCGTCGGGGGTGGTTACCATGTCAATCATTTCGTAGGGCTTGGACAATTCTTTCTCCAATACAATCATTGAGAAAGAGGAGGTGCCTGCCGATACGTTTCCAGTGCGCTGCTTTACGGCGTTGGTGGCAACCATGCCGGTTCCTGCGTCACCCTCGGGCGGACAGACGGGAATTCCTGCTTTCAGATGTCCCGATACGTCGAGGCGACTGGCTCCTTCGGGAGTAAGGAAGCCTGCGTTTTCACCGGCCGACAATACCTTCGGCAGAATATCTCGAAGCCTCCAGTCGTATCCTTTCGGAGCAATAAGTCTGTCGAACTTATCCACCATTTCAGAAGAATAGTTTTTGGTGATGGGATCGATGGGGAGCATACCGGAGGCATCTCCTATGCCCAGTACCTTTTGACCGGTTATTTGCCAGTGGACAAAACCTGCAAGGGTGGTCAGGTAATTGATGGATGGAACGTGTTCTTCATTATCGAGGATGGCTTGGTAGAGGTGGGAAATGCTCCAACGCAGAGGGATGTTGTAGACAAATAGTTCGGATAGGGCTGCGGCAGCCTGGCCGGTATTGGTATTTCTCCAGGTACGGAAGGGCACAAGGATTTCTTCTTTTTCGTTGAATGCCATATAGCCGTGCATCATGGCACTGACACCGATGGCTGCCAGGGTTTCTATCTCTGTATCGTAAAGGCTCTTTACATTAGCACGAAGGTCTGCGTAGCAATCCTGCAACCCATACCAGACAGCTTCGACGCTATATGTCCACAGTCCGTCGACTAACTGATTCTCCCAAGTATGGCTTCCCTGGGCGATGGGTTTGTTTTCCTGGTCAATCAAAACCGCCTTGATTCGTGTGGAACCGAGTTCTATGCCAAGGATGGCCTTACCTGCCTCAATGGTTGATTTTGCATCTAATTTCATGGTATTAATGATAATTTACGGATTTATAGTACGATTATAAACAACGGATTACTAATTGCAAACTACTAGTTACGTTTGTGGTACGTGTAATTAGTAGTCCGCAATCGGTAATCCGTAATGATTATCAGCAAAGTGCCTTGTTCAGCATATAGTAGACTTCATTCATGCGCAGTTCTTTTTTGAACTCGCTGATGGTGGTATTTTCATCGATGACTACCATTTCGATGCCGGCCATTTCGGCAAAGTCTTCCCAATATTCCACCGTCAGGTCGTAGGAGAAGCTGGTATGATGTGTACCTCCGGCCAGAATCCAGGCTGCAGCGCCCACCTCGAGGTTGGGCATTGGAATCCACAGTGCGCTGGCAACGGGCAACTTGGGCAGAGGCTTGCTCTTGATGCATTCTACTTTGTTCACAATGAGGCGGAAGCGATTGCCCAGGTCTACGATGGTAGCGGCTACACCTTCACCTTGCTTGCTGGTAAATACCAGGCGGGCTGTTTCGCTGTCGATACCGATGCTCAGACGGTGCACTTCCAGTTTCGGCTTCTGTTCGGCAATCAGTGGACAGACTTCCAACATGTGTGCCTGCAGGATGGCGCTCTTTTCTCCGTCGAAGTTCAGCGTATAGTCTTCGAGGAAGGAGCACCCCTTCGGCATGCCTTGACTCATCACCCAAGTGGTACGGTATAGTGCCGCAGTTTTCCAGTCGCCTTCGGCACCGAAGCCGTAACCTTCCGCCATCAGTCGCTGTGAGGCCAGTCCGGGGATTTGGTCAAAGTCGCCCAAATCGTTGAAGTTGGTGGTGAAGCCTTTGGCACCCGTGTCTTTCAGCACACGGCGAATGGCGATTTCGGCCTTGGCGGAGTTCCATACTTTGGTGTAGGCTTCCGTACGTGCGTCTTCCAGTTCGGGAGCGTGGTCGTAGAGCTTGAAGTATTCTGCTACGAGTGCCTTCACGTCCTCGTCGCTGACAGCATTGTAGTGTGTCATCACATCATTGATGGGATAGTAGTCCACATGATAGCCCAATACTTGTTCGGCACTGACCTTGTCACCGTCTGTCACAGCCACGTTGTTCATCTGGTCGCCGAAGCGGATGATGAGCATATCCTGCGCATCAGCCCATGCGGCAGCTACGCGCATCCATGCGGCAATCTGGTTTTGGGCTTTTTCGTCCTGCCAGTGGCCTACTACCACTTTGCGGTTCTTTCGCATACGTGTCACGATGTGTCCAAATTCGCGGTCGCCGTGAGCCGATTGGTTTAGGTTCATAAAATCCATGTCCATCGTCTCCCAGGGAATTTCCTTGTTGAACTGTGTATGGAAGTGTAGTAATGGCTTCTTCAGTTCCTGCAAACCGTGAATCCACATTTTGGCAGGAGAGAAGGTGTGCATCCAGGTGATGACCCCGATACACTTTTCGTCGTTGTTGGCGGCCTTGAAGGCAGCAGTTACTTCTTTGGATGAATTGACCGTACCTTTATATACTACCTTTACGGGCAGTTTCCCGGAATCATTCAGACCTTTCACCATTTCATTACTATGTGCGTCTACTGCGATAACTGCGTCACCTCCGTACAAGAGCTGTGCTCCGGTTACGAACCATACTTCATATTGTTCAAATGTGTTCATACAATTTATTTTTATAGTTTATATTTAAAGAATGATAGTTATTTCTGTCCATAATAAGCGTTAGGACCGTGCTTGCGGCTGAAATGTTTTTCTATCAGCAGCGGATTCATGGTCAGATTGGGGTTCACGGCATAGGCTATACTTGCCATTTTTGCCACCTGCTCCATCACTACGGCATTATGTACCGCTTCGTGTGCGTCTTTTCCCCACGAGAAAGGACCGTGGTTCTTTACCAATACTCCGGGAGTATGTACCGGGTTCAGCCCCTCAAAGCGTTTTACGATGACATTTCCCGTTTCCAGTTCATACGCTCCTTCCACTTCCTCCTTCGTCATGTCTGCTGTGCAGGGTATGGCGTCGTGGAAGTAATCGGCATGTGTTGTCCCGATATTCGGTATGTCACATCCGGCTTGTGCCCAGGCTGTGGCGTAAGTAGAGTGCGTGTGCACCACACCGCCGATTTCGGGGAATGCCTTGTAGAGAACCAGGTGGGTCGGTGTGTCTGAGGAGGGCTTTAACCGTCCTTCCACGACCTTACCGTCAAGATTCACCACTACCATATCTGTAGCTTTCATGTCATCGTAGCTTACACCACTGGGCTTGATGACTACCAATCCCGTCTCACGGTCGATGGCCGAAACATTGCCCCAGGTGAAGATAACCAGTCCATGCTTCACCAACTCAAGATTGGCATGGAATACTTTTTCTTTCAGTGCTTCTAACATAACTCTATTTTACAGTTTAAATTTCGGTGCCTTACGATATAGATTCTCGTTGAACTGATATAGTGCAGCTCCCCGTTTGGAGCCGGTTTTGTCTATTTTGTCCGTCTTTTCGATACAGTCCAGTTCGGCTATCCGCTTACGGAAGTTGCGTTTGTCCATGGCTTCTCCATAGATGGCTTCGTATAGACTTTGTAGCTGCGATAAGGTGAACAGCTTGGGTAGCAGGTTGAAGCCTATCGGCTCGGTAGAGGCCTTCTGCTGCATCAGCTTCCGTGCCTGCGCTACCATTTGCGGATGGTCGAAAATCAGTTCCGGCAGTTCGTTGATATTTACCCAAAATGCATTGTGTTTCTGCACCAGTTCTTTATCATACTCATTGATGTTGATTAGTGAGTAGTAGGCAATAGAGACAACACGTTCGCCCGGGTCACGGCCGATGGCTCCGAATGAGCCGACCTGCTCCATGTATACATTGTCCAGTCCGGTCAGTTCATGCAGTACGCGTTTGGCAGCATCGTCCACGCTTTCATCCTCTTGTACAAATCCTCCCATCAGAGACCATTCGCCCATTGCCGGCTGAAAGTTACGCTTCAGCAGCAGCAGGTTCAGTTCCCCTTCGTTGAAACCGAAAATGATGCAGTCCACGGAGACGTAGAATTTGGGGTTCTTACTATAATAAGTTGTCATAAGTATGTATATTTATCGTTTGACAGTTGAGTGTTACCAGAAATAAATATAGAATAGAGCACAGAGAATCACAACTCCCAGTGAAGCAATGACATCCCATTTATTCCAACTTTCTCTGATTAGTTTTTTGTAACTGCCGGTGAAGGTTATAGCTTCTATCTGCTCGGCAGTGGGTTTGGGAGTGAAACAAGAAACTACTGCCATCAGTACGAGCAGGAATACAAGCAGCCAAATTTCGAAGATGAGCCAGTTGGTCTGCCAGAACCAGCTGGTGTATTCCCAGTACCAGCCGTTCATGACGTCTTTACCGGTATTGGTAAAGATATTCGTCAGTAGGCGTACCATACCGATGATGAATCCTACAATCATGCCTACTTCACCCGCTTTCGGTGTAATCCGTTTTGAGAAGATACCCAATGCAAATACGGCTACCATGGCAGGAGCCAGGAGTGACTGGATGCCTTGGAGGTAATCGTATAGACTTCCTAGACTCATCATGATGGGAATCCATGCCATACCAAGGATAACAACTACTACTGTGGCAATACGTCCTACCAATACGTAGGTAGCTTCACTTTTACCTTTGCACATGGGTTTATAGAAATCTTCAGTGAAGAGAGTGGCACATGAATTGAAGAATGCAGCCAGCGAAGCAACCAGGGCACAGATGAAACCGATAGTTACAATGCCTTTTACACCGGCGGGCAACACGTCTTTTACCATAACGGCAAAAGCGGCATCTGTGTTTGACATGTCGAACTCGCCTTTGGCGGCCAGGGCTGCTGCCACCATGCCCGGAATGAGGAACATGAATACCGGCAGAATCTTGAAGTAACCGGCTGCAATGCTACCGCGACGGGCGCGCTTCATTACGACATCATTCGCTTCTCCTTTACTTTGTCCAAGCACACGTTGAACAATGTGCTGGTCTGTACACCAATACCAGAAACCGATGATGGAAGCTCCGATGAATACCCAAAAACCGGGATATTCCTGATACATCGGGTCTGCTTCACTCCAATGGAACATGTGGTTGGCACCGTATGCATGGCCGTCTGCTCCTACATTCATGGCATTGCGGGCATGTTCCATCATTTCTGTCCAGCCGGTAGCGATACTTCCACCACCTAGAGCTGACAGCCCCAGGAACAGAACGAGAAAGGAACCGATAATTAGAATAGGGGTCTGGATAGCTGAAAGGGTCATTACCCCCTTCATACCACTCAATACCGTGAAAAGACCGGTCAGTACAATCAGGCCGATAGCTCCGTACCAGAATGGTAGTCCAAGAAGAAATTCGAGGAAGATACCTCCGGTATAGGCTGTTACGCTCACTTTAGTCAGAATGTAGGCAATCAGTGTTATGATGGAGAGCCATGAACCCGTGCGTTGTGTGTAACGGTATTTCAGAAAATCGGGCATAGTGATGATTTTTCCCATCTTATTATTCAGCAACTGATAGAACGGAACAAACAACCATCCTAAAAGAAGAATCATCCAGCCTTGCATTTCCCAGTGAGCCATGCCTACTCCCGATTTTGCTCCGGTTCCGGCAAGACCTACCAGGTGTTCCGAGCCAATGTTGGCAGCAAAGATTGCTGCACCGATAATGTACCAGGGTTCTCCTTTACCAAATAGATAATCAGCACTGCTTGCTCCTTGTTGCATACGTTTGTCTTTCTGGACAGCACGCCATACAGCCCATATTACAGCTGCCATGCCGACTATGAGGATTACCCAGTCGAGCCATATAAATTCATGTGAATTCCAATTCATTGTACGATGTGTATTTAAAAGGTTATTTTTCTATAGTGAATTTAAAGATACATTCGCTGTTGTAAATTTGTCCGGGTTCCAGTACGACAGAAGGCCATTGGGATTTGTTGGGGCTATCCGGATAATGTTGTGTCTCGAGGCATACGGAAGCGCGTTGGTTGTAAGTAATGCCTTTTTTACCTTTTACGGTGCCGTCCAGGAAATTCCCGGTATATACTTGTATGCCTGGCTCATTGGTATAAACTTCCAGGGTGATGCCGCTTATAGGCGATGTCAGTTTGGCTGCCACTTGGGATAGGTCACCTTTAGTATTCAGTACCCAATTGTGGTCATATCCGTTTCCGTTCTTTATTTGTTCAAAGTCCTTCCGGTTGATGTCTTGTGCCACACTCTTGGGAGTGGTAAAGTCCATTGGTGTTTCTTTGACGGAGATGATGTCACCCGTTGTCATGAAAGTACTGTCTACCGGAGTATAGTTGTCTGCATTGATGTATAAGATGTGGTCTGTTGCTGCCTTTGAAGGGTCACCTGATAAATTGAAATAAGAATGGTTAGTCATATTGATAACCGTCTTTTGGTCTGTTGTTGCACTGTATTTTATATCAATGGCATTGTCATCCGTTAACTTGAAAAGTACTTTTGCCGTAACATTACCCGGGAAATTCTCGTCTCCATCCGGTGAAATGCGGGTGAGCTTCAGAGTTGTGCTGTCAATGGGATTGGCACTGTATACTTGGTATTGCCATCCTTTGGGGCCACCGTGCAGGCAATGTCCGAAATTGTTCTGTGGTAACTGTATGGTATCTCCGTCAAGAACGATTTTCCCTTGGTTAATCCGGTTGGCGTAGCGTCCGATAGAAGCACCAAAGTCACTTGGTATGTTGATGTAATCGGCAATGCTGTCAAAGCCCAATACTACATCCTGCATAACTCCATTTTTGTCGGGTACCATAATGGATACAATACGTCCCCCAAAGTTTGTGATGCATACTTCCATGCCCGCTTTATTCTTCAGCGTATAAAGCTGTGTCTGGGCGTCATTGACTGTTGTTTGGAATTTTACTGGATCAAGACCGGACAGCGTAAGCGTTGTTTCTGTCTTTTGATTGCACGCAGTTAGCATCATTGCGGCAATTCCTGCAAGTAGAACATGTCTTTTCATGGTTTTGTATTTAATGTAAATGAGATGATTATCTTTCTTTGGGTGTAAAAGTAACACTTTTCTTTAGTGTAGGCTGTACACTTTTATATGTTATGCAACATAAGTGTCAAGAAACATATCTGTGCCAACTGGCTGTACAGATAGATGTGTTCGGAATAAACTTCTCGGATGATTTTGTTTTTAGAGTGGAAAACGGTGGAATAGGGGAGAAGAAAAAGGCGCTTCCCTGCAAAGGGAAACGCCTTTTATTTGAATGCTGATGTCTATTATTCTAATCTGCGGGCACCGTCGCTGATGACTACATCATATACTTTTGGGCTTCTGCCGAACTTCTTCTTGAATTCATCTTTTGCTTTTTCGATGAATGTACTGTACAATTCATCCTTTACCAGATTGATTGTACATCCACCGAATCCACCGCCCATGACACGTGAACCGGTAACTCCACAATCGAATGCAAGGTCATTCAGAAAATCGAGTTCTTCGCAGCTTACTTCATACAACTTACTCATGCCATGATGTGTTTCATACATCTTTTGGCCTACAGTTTCATAATCGCCTTTTTCCAGGGCGTCGCAAACGTCGAGTACGCGTTGAATCTCTTCGATGACATATTCTGCACGCATATAGTCTTCTGCGCTGATGTCGGCTTTGGCTTCTTCCAGCATGCCCATGGTAACGTCACGCAGGAATTCTACGTGTGGATGCTTCTTCTGAACAGCGGCAACAGCAGCTTCGCAGCTTTGACGACGTTTGTTGTATGCTGAAGATGCAAGTTCGTGTTTCACTACAGAATCTACAAGAACCAGACGATAGCCTTGCGGGTCGAATGGGAAATACTGATATTCCAGTGAACGGCAATCCAGGCGGATGAGGCTTCCTTTCTTTCCGAATACAGAAGCAAATTGGTCCATGATACCACAGTTTACGCCACAATAGTTGTGTTCTGTAGATTGTCCCACTTTTGCCAATTCAAATTTGTCTATCTTGTTGTCACCGAACAAGTCGTTCAAAGCATAGGCATAGGTACTTTCCAAAGCTGCTGACGAGGACATTCCTGCACCTAGAGGCACATCGCCTGCAAAAGCGGTATTGAAACCTTTTACATCTACACCGCGTTTCATCATTTCCCGGCACACGCCAAAGATATATCTTGCCCAGCTTGCGCGGGGTGCATCTTCTTCATTCAAGCCAAATTCCACATAATCTTTCAGGTCGATGGAATAAGCTTTTACTGTGTTTGTGCCGTTGGGCTTTATTTCTGCAATCATTCCCTTATCGATTGCTCCGGGGAATACAAAACCACCGTTATAGTCTGTATGCTCACCGATAAGGTTGATGCGACCCGGAGAAGCATAAACAGCTCCCGTTGTTCCGTCAAAGTGCTTGATGAAACGGCTTCTTACGTATTCTATATCCATGATATTTATATTTTATAAGGTGAATAAATAAATTACCTATATTTTCTTGTTAATCGACCTTGATGTCCTTATTGACATTTTTGCAGCCTACCAAACCGTAGAACAACAGATAGCCAAGGGCTGCGATGATAACCCAGTAACTCGGCATGAAACCTGCAATGTCGGCCACCAAACCTTGGATAACGGGCAAGATGCCGCCGCCGCATACCAATACCATGAACAGACCGGAAGCCGCTGCCAGATATTTACCCAATCCTTCTACGGCCAAATTAAAGATACCACCCCACATGATGGAAGTACACAGACCTACCAGTACCAGATACATTGCATTGATGGGTACTTCTGCAAATCCGAAAGAGAGACCTCCCGTAGCACTTTGTTGGAGTACCGGCAGATTGACAAGCGAACCGGTAGATGAGAAGATGGCAAGGAATACCAAAAGTAAGCCTAATGCGGAAGTAAAGGTAAGCATTGCCTTACTGGAGATTTTTGCACCCAATGAAGCGCCGGCCAGACGTCCAATCAGCATGAGGAACCAATATGTACCTACAACAAAACCGGAAATGGTGGAAGAAATGCCTGCTCCTCCCTTTTCAATCGGATCGGTCAAGAACAAGTTCAGAGTACCCGGTACACCAACTTCGACACCTACATATACAAAGATCGCTATAGCTCCCAAAATGAAGTGGCGGAATTTTAAAGCGCCTGACATCAACTTACCGATAGGTTCTGTTGAAGTTGCAGCATTGGGTTCCGGTATGGGCACAATCAAAAGAACGAAGAACGCGATGGCAAATACAGCCATTGCTGTGTACATTACAGGGAATATCTGAGAGATAGTAGCTTTTTCAATGGAACCGGCAATCAGGATACCTACGAACATCGGAGTAATGGTGGCCATTACGGAGTTGAAAGAACCACCCACTTGGATAAGCTGGTTTCCTTTGTTACCTTCGCCACCGAGCTTGTTCAGCATCGGGTTGACTACCGTATTAAGCAAACACATGGAGAAACCGGCGATGAAAGCGCCAATCAAATATACGGCAAAAGCCATATCAGGGCTTGAATGACCGGATAAATATTGGATACCTACACCGATAAAGCCTACAGCTACTGCTATCAATGCCGTTTTTTTATACCCTACCCGTTGTAGTAAGATGCCGCTTGGTATTCCCATCACTGCATATGCAATAAAGTTACCAAAGTTACCCAACATCCCTAAAGCGTTGGATACTGAAAACTGATTTTTCAGTACGATTCCCATAGGGGCAGCAAGGTTGGTAACAAATGAAATCATACCAAAAAGGAAGATCATCGTGATAATTGCGATGAGTTTACCATTCTGTTTTTGTTGTGTCATGGTTTTGTAAAATTAATAAGTTTATAAATTGGATTAGTTATTTCATTCTTGTACACCAAACTTGTAGATTGTCACTTGCTGGTACTCATCACCCGGTAGCAATACTGCCGACGGAAAATGGGACTTGTTGGGCGTATCGGGAAAACACTGGGCCTCAAAGCAGACTGCACTTCTTGCAGGGAAAGTGGCTCCATGGGCACCTTCAAAGCCCCCGAGCCAGTTTCCTGTGTAGAGCTGGACGCCATTTTCAGTGGTATATACTTCCATCGTTCGCCCGCTGTTGGGCTCTATGCAGGTGGCTGCAAGGCTCAGCTCTCCACTTTCAGTCTTGTTCAGTACATAGCAATGGTCATATCCTGTGCCATTCACAATTTGCGTATGTTTCTCATCAATTCGTTCACCAAGAGTATGGGGAGTACGGAAATCCATAGGAGTACCTTCTACCTTCAATATCTCTCCGGTAGGAATGGATACTTCATCGATGGGTACATAAAAATCTGCGTTGATGGTAACGATATTGTTTAAGACTGTAGGGGAGGGATTGGCTATACCGGCAAGATTGAAGAAACCGTGATTGGTCAGATTGACGATGGTGGCTTTATCGGTAGTAGCCCGGTATTCGATGACCAGAGCATTGGTCTCATCCTCCAGGCGATAAGTCATTTCTACTTCGAGATTTCCGGGGAAGCCCTCTTCGCCGTCAGCGGATGTGTAGTTGAAGATGACTGTTGATGGCTCTGGCTGGACAGCATCCCATACACGGGTATGAAAACCAGTCGGACCACCATGCAGTGAGTTGGGACCATTGTTGATTGCCAATTGGTGCTCTTCGCCGTATAAAGTAAACTTTCCTTTAGCTATCCGGTTACCGTAGCGTCCGATGGTAGTGTTTAGAAAAGGTTCCGGGCTGTTGATTACATGTTCAATACTGTCGTGTCCTAATACAACATTGGCATATTTGCCATTTTTGTCGGGTACCATGATGGAAAGTATTGCACAGCCGTAATTAGTAACTGCAACTTCCATTCCCTGGGCATTCTTCAGGATAAACAAATCTGTCTTTTTGTTATTTATATCCTTTTGAAAGTCTTTTTGGTTCAAACCGGACAAATTACTTTCTGTTGGAGTAGTGTTTATCATATCCATGGTATTAATTAAATTTCTTGCAAATAAAAAGAAATTCTTTTGTTCCCCCAAGTAATTGGAAGGAAATGTGGAGAACATTTTAGGAAAGTTTAGCGTTTAACAAATGGAATACAAATTGATATTTTTTGTATGTTTGCCCCCGGAATCTAAAAAAATCACATCATTAACAGAAAGTTCTAATAAAAACAACGAATGTATCCTCTAAAATTTGAGCCTATTCTGAAGCAGACGCTTTGGGGAGGCGACAAGATTATTCCATTCAAACATTTGAATGATACCCTTGCCAATGTAGGCGAGAGTTGGGAAGTGTCGGCAGTAGAAGGCAGTGAGTCTATAGTGGCCAATGGTGCAGACAAAGGATTGACGCTGCCGGATATGGTCAGAAAATATAAGGAAGACCTGGTAGGAGAAGCCAACTATGCACGTTTCGGAAATAAGTTTCCTTTATTGATAAAGTTTATTGATGCCAAGTTGGACTTGTCGATTCAGGTACACCCGGGTGACGAGTTGGCTAAGAAACGTCATAACAGTTTTGGTAAAAATGAAATGTGGTATGTTATTGCTGCTGACCAGGGTGCCAAGCTGATTTCCGGTTTTGCAGAGCAGATTACTCCGAAAGAATATAAGGAACGAGTGTATAATGGTACGTTTGCGGATGTTCTGCAGACTTGCGCCATTAAACCGGGCGATGTGTTTTATGTGCCTGCAGGTCGGGTACATGGAATCGGTGCGGGAGCTTTTGTAGCAGAAATACAGCAAACGTCGGATATCACTTACCGTATTTTTGATTACAATCGTAAGGATAAGGATGGTAAATCAAGAGAACTGCATACAAGCCAGGCCATTGATGCCATTAATTTTGCAGATGTGCAGGACGATTTTCGTACGGAGTACGAGCAGGTGCAGAATGAACCGGTAGAAATGGTGGCAAGCCCGTATTTCACGACTTCCATCTATGACATGACGGAAGAAATCACTTGTGACTATTCTGAACTGGATTCTTTTGTTATTTTTATTTGTGTGGAGGGTTCTTGCCGTATTATTGATAATGAGAAGAATGAAGTTTCCGTACAAGCGGGCGAAACAATCCTGCTGCCAGCTGCAACCCAAGAAGTGACGATTGTGCCTGAAGGAGCAGTGAAGTTGCTTGAGACGTACGTATAAAAGTGCTCAGACTATATCGGATAAAAAAGAGGGGATGACTGTTATGGCCATCCCCTCTTTTTTTATCCGATATTCTATCTCTTTCTTCCAAATATTTTTCTGAATTTCTTCATTACCTTTACCCCCAATACTATACCGTCAAAAACAGCCATACCCGTGTTGAATGCCCTCATCATGGCATTTGCCTTGTTGGTAGCTGGTTCCAGCGGAGCAAAAATTTCTTGTGTAAGCCCAGTCATGATTTCTTTCTGGAGTCGTATTTCTTGTAGCAGCATGGCTTTTTTCTGGGCGATGCTTTCTAAAGTGACGGGAGTCGTATTGGTCGTATTATCCATGAATATTTCGAATTAATTGTCTAAGAATAATTCTGCGATAAGTTTTACTGTCGGATCAATAATGAGCTTTTTGCGGAATAGGACAAGCAGAACGATGAGTAGGATATGGAAGCACGTGATAAGTGCAAAACTCATCATTAGCCCGCCTACCAGCGGAGCTAAGATATAGACCAGCGTAAACGACAGATGAAACAGAACCACTACGCCGAGTATGACGACCAATAGCACCAATAAAAGCGTAGAAAGCAGTTTGGACAGTTTTTCGGTGACTTCCAGTTTGGTATATTCTTTTTGCAGCTCCAGGTATTTCTTGAATTCAATGAAGAGCTGCTGCATATTTTCTATACTTTTGTCGTCTGCAAACATAGTGGTTCTGTTTTTTACCTTATTCCGTTACCTCACCTTTGATTTCCGCAGCAATTTCATCTACCAAGTCTTCCATTTCGCTTCGGTTCAGACGAATCCCTTTCTTACGGAGAATTTCTGCGATTTTGTTACGGGTGTCTTCTCCTTTTTCAGGAGCAAATAAGATACCGAGGGCTGCACCTACTGCGGCGCCACCCAGGAAAGCTGCTAAAACATTTAATCCTTTCATAATGATATTCCTTTCTTTTTTGAGGTTCGTACGACAAAACTAACAAATTTTTTTGAAACTTTGTTCGGAATATCAGTTTTTTTATGATTGTCTTTATCTTCCAACTCCTTTTGGGGTGTTGTTTTGCGAGGTTTGCTTTTTTCTTCTCCAAAAGTCTCCATTCGTACGGCTCCCGCGATAGATTTTGTTTTCCTTGGTTTTGGCCTTAATTTCTTCAGTCTTGATTTTCTGGGCTTTTAAACCATCGGCGGTGACAAAAGGGTGTTCTTTTATTACTGGGATACTTTTCCCTATCAATTTTTGGATATCTTTCAGGTAAGGCAGTTCTTCCGATTCGCAAAAGGAGAGGGCAATACCGTCGTGGCCGGCACGTCCGGTTCGTCCGATACGGTGCACGTATGTTTCCGGAATGTTGGGCAACTCATAGTTGATGACGTGTGATAGTTGGTCCACGTCGATACCTCGTGCTGCAATATCGGTTGCTATCAGTACACGCAGTTCATGGTTCTTAAAGCCGGTCAGTGCTCGCTGTCGGGCATTCTGCGACTTGTTTCCATGTATGGCTTCGGCTCTTATTCCGGACTTACTAAGGGTACGTGCAAGTTTGTCTGCTCCATATTTAGTTCTGGTGAAGATAAGTACGGACTTGATAGCCGGATTCTTCAGCAGATGAATCAGTAAGTCTTTTTTCTCTTTTTTCTCAACGAAATAGACTGATTGGGAGATTGTGTCAACCGTAGACGATGCAGGGGTGACTTCCACTTTCTCGGGGTGCGTCAGCATGGAGTTTGCCAAGGTCTCTATTTCTGGAGGCATTGTGGCCGAAAAGAAGAGAGTCTGCCGTTTTGCGGGCAATAGCTTTAATATGCGTCGGATATCATGTATGAATCCCATGTCCAGCATCCGGTCTGCTTCGTCCAATACGAAGAATTCGAGTGCTTTTAGGTTAATGAAACCTTGGTTGACCAGGTCTTGCAGTCGTCCGGGAGTTGCAACCAGTATTTGTACTCCACGTTTCAGTTCATCTGTCTGTGGCTTTTGTCCTACACCGCCGAAGATGACGGCATGTCTCAGTCCGGTATACTTACCGTATGCACTGAAGGATTCTCCTATCTGTATGGCCAACTCGCGGGTCGGCGTCAGAATGAGTGCTTTGATACTTTTGCGGTTATCCGTTTTATACAACTTTTGCAAGATAGGGATGGAAAATGCGGCGGTTTTGCCTGTTCCGGTTTGAGCACATCCTAATAAGTCTTTTCCTTGAAGTAATATAGGGATCGATTTTTCCTGGATTGGGGTAGGGGTGGAATACCCCTCTTCTTGAAGAGCCTTCAATATAGGTTCTATCAAATTCAAATTTTCAAATGTCATGTAATCAATTAAGTGAGCCTCATGCTCTGTTTATATTTGGCAAATATACGTCAAGTCTTCCGGGAAATCTCTTTTTATGGAGGGGTTTAATTATATTTAACTAAGGATGCTGAGGTATAATCGCATGTTATGGTGTACTTTTGTTCCATATTTAGATAGTGGCATGGAAAAATGATGAAATTGCATTTAAAATATCTTTGGATTGTATTGGTGGCTTGTACTTTGACCGCTTGCATGAATGGTGGGGGTGACTTGGCCGGTAAGTGGCAGTTGCGTCAGTATCAATATGCCGACGGTACATCAGAGAAGGTGGACAGTGTATTCTATAATTTTCAAAAAGGAAGTTTTTCTGCCATATGTTTGTTGAAAGATGGAGGGGTGACTACGTTTTTTGGAAATTATTCTTTGAAAGGTGCTGAAATTTCCATTATTTTGTTGCCTGAAAGTGTTAACGATAAAAATTATGATACTTATTTCGGGTGGCCGGAAGGAAAATGTACCTTTAAAGTAGAAGATTTGTCCTACTCTTCATTGCGTTTGGAATATGAGGGCACGAAATCTATTTTTCGAAAATTTTGAGATAAAGAATAAGAATAGACGATTTTACTAATAAAAACAATAGAAAAGATGAAAAAATTAGCCGTATTGGGAATGGGAGTATGCATAGCTCTGGCATTCTCTTCTTGTAAATCAAGTGAAAGTGCTTATAAGAAAGCATATGAAAAGGCAAAACAGCAGGAATTGGCTGAGCCGCAAACAACTGCCCCTGCTGAAGAGGTGGCTCCAGTGGTTACCGCTCCAGTAGAAGTAAAGGTGGTGGAAAGTGCACCTGCCGGCATGCGTCAGGAAAAGGTGACTGTGGTATCAGGTGGTACCAGCTTGAAAACCTTTAGTGTAGTTTGCGGAGCTTATAGCGTGAAAGCTAATGCGGAAGGTGTGAAGCAGGCATTGGTGAATGAAGGTTATACTGCAATGGTAGTTCATAATGCAGAAAGAAATCTGTATCGTGTAGTTATCGGTACATTCGATGACAGAGCATCCGCCGAGAATCTGCGCGACTCTTTCAAAGCTAAACATCCTTCGAATGATGACTTCCAGAAGGCATGGTTGCTGTATAGCGTCAATTAATAGAATTCTTTTTGGTAATTCATAACAGAAAGGAATGTATGTTTCCTTTCAAGATGAGGCAGTAACTGCGAAGTTACTGCCTTTTTCATGATATGCCGAAAGAATGTGAAGGCTGGCGCTGTCGCGTGTTTGGTTTGGCAAAACAAAGTGTTTCCTTTAACAGAACAGTTTGTTTCATTAAAGAGAACACTTTGTTTCTCTTAACAGAACATCTCGTTCTATCGCATAAAAACAAAATGTTTTTATATACTGAAACAACTTGTTTTTAAAGGTTGAAACAAAGTGTTCAGTACTGTGAACTAACGGACTAATTGAGAAAAGACCCAGATAAACTCATGTTGTCACAGTCTCTTTAGTTCCTCTTCCTTCGTGAATATTTCACTCTATTTTTCTCTGCTCCGGATTGATTTTCCTGATTGTGAAAAGTGCTTATAATATTCTCTCTTTCGTTTAAAAGAAGTTATAAAACAAGAGATGGAAACTTTTAGACCTGAAAAAGTTTTTAATTTTGTGCCTTATCTTTGAGAAGAATATAGTATGGAACGACGATATATACTGAATGCGATTGATGCCGCTTTGCAGGCTGGCGAGAAAATCCTTTCCATTTACGATGATCCGGCATCGGATTTTCAGGTAGAAAAAAAAGCGGATAATTCTCCTCTTACTATTGCCGACCGTAAGGCTCATGAAACTATCTGCCGTTTTTTGGCTGATACACCTTTCCCTCTGCTAAGCGAGGAAGGCAAACATTTGCCTTTTTCGGAACGACGGAGTTGGGAAACTTTATGGATTGTAGACCCTTTGGACGGTACGAAGGAGTTCATCAAGAGGAACGGTGAGTTCACAGTGAATATAGCTTTGGTGCATCACTCAGTACCGGTAATGGGAGTCATTTATGTGCCGGTAAAAAAGGAGCTCTATTTTGGAGTGCATGATTCGGGTGCTTATAAGCTATCCGGTATTACTGCACGTGATGGAATGTCGTGGGATGAACTGCTTGTGAAAGCTGTCCGGCTGCCGGAAACAAGCGTGCACGAACGGTTTGTAATTGTGGCTTCCCGTTCGCATCTGACGCCCGAGACAGAAGATTATATCGAGAAAATGAAATGCAGCCATGCGGAAGTTGAGCTTATATCAAGTGGAAGTTCCATCAAGATTTGTCTGGTAGCTGAAGGCAAGGCTGATGTATATCCTCGTTTTGCCCCTACGATGGAATGGGATACGGCGGCTGGGCATGCTATTGCACGTGCTGCCGGAATGGAAATTTATCAGGCGGGGAAGGAAGAACCTTTGCAATATAATAAGGAGGATTTGCTGAATCCGTGGTTTATCGTAGAACCCAAGCATACCGAAATAAAATAACGACTTTATGACATTTGAGATATTGTTTGTGCTGCTGGCATTGTTGGGCATGGTGATTGCCTTGGTTCTGGATAAAATGCGTCCGGGCATGGTGCTCTTTTCTGTCGTAGTATTGTTCTTGTGTGCAGGTATCCTCACTCCTAAGGAGATGCTGGAAGGGTTCAGTAATAAGGGGATGATGACTGTTGCCATGCTGTTTTTGGTCAGTGAAGGCATCAGGCAGTCGGGTGCTTTGGGGCAAGTAATCAAGAAGCTGCTTCCCCAAGGTAAGACTACGGTCTTTAAAGCGCAGTTCCGTATGTTGCCCACCATTGCTTTTATTTCAGCTTTTCTAAACAATACTCCGGTGGTTGTTATCTTTGCTCCCATTATCAAGCGTTGGGCCGAATCTGTAAAATTGCCTGCTACCAAGTTCCTTATACCCCTTTCTTATGTGACGATACTTGGCGGAATCTGCACCCTGATAGGGACGTCGACCAATCTGGTGGTGCATGGTATGATATTGGAAGCCGGATATGAAGGCTTTACTATGTTCGAGTTGGGTAAAGTGGGCATTTTCGTCGCGATTGCAGGCATCCTTTATCTGTTCGCTTTTTCCTCAAGGCTTTTGCCGGATGTTCGTACGGATGCGGTAAAGCTGGATGAGGAACCGGAGGAGCATGGAGATTTACATCGGGTGGAAGCTGTACTCGGCGCCCGTTTTCCCGGTATCAACAAGAAACTTGGTGATTTTAACTTCAAGCGGCATTATGGGGCCGAAGTGAAGGAGATTAAGCGTAGCGGTCAGAGCATTGTCGGAAATCTGGAAAATGAATATCTCCGCGAAGGGGATACGCTGGTGGTGATGGCTGATGACTCTTTTGTAAAGACCTGGGGGGAATCTTCGGTGTTCGTGTTGCTGGCCAATGGCAAGGATACGGAACCGGTGCCCGGAAAGGGAAAGCGCTGGTTTGCCTTGGTTTTGCTGATATTGATGATAGTGGGTGCAACGGTTGGTGAACTTCCGGTTGTCAAGGAAGCTTTTCCGGAAATCAAGTTGGATATGTTTTTCTTCGTTTCCATTACTACTATCATTATGGCCTGGACAAAGATATTTCCGGCCCGCAAGTATACCAAATATATATCTTGGGATATTCTGATAACGATTGCTTGTGCTTTTGCTATCAGCAAGGCGATGGTGAATTCCGGAGTGGCAGATGCTGTGGCGCGTTTCATTATAGGCATGAGCCATCATTATGGCCCCCACGTGTTGCTGGCTGCTGTGTTTATCATAACGAACTTGTTTACAGAACTGATTACGAACAATGCGGCCGCGGCACTCGCTTTCCCGTTGGCACTTTCCATCTCTTCACAGATGGGAGTCAGTCCGATGCCTTTCTTCGTTGTAATTTGTATGGCGGCTTCTGCCAGCTTCTCCACTCCTATAGGGTATCAGACTAATTTGATTGTACAAGGTATCGGTAACTATAAGTTCACGGATTTTGTACGCATCGGGTTACCTTTGAATATCATTACTTTCCTGATATCCATTTTCTTGATTCCTTTAATTTGGCCATTTTAAAAAAAGAAGAAATAATAACATATGGAAGAAAACAACCACATATATCCGATATTTGACAAAATGCTGATGCGGAAAGACAAAGAAGACTTGTTGAAGCAGCACAGCGTGATGGTTTGGTTTACCGGTTTGAGCGGCTCCGGCAAAAGTACGATAGCCATTGCCTTGGAGCGCGAACTTCATAAAAGAGGATTGCTTTGCCGTATCCTGGATGGTGACAACATCCGCAGTGGCATCAACAATAACCTCGGTTTTACGGAGGCCGACCGTGTGGAGAATATCCGGCGTATAGCCGAAGTTTCCAAACTCTTTCTTGATACGGGTGTTATAACAATCGCGGCTTTTATCAGTCCTAATAACGATATTCGTGAAATGGCGGCTGATATTATCGGACAAGACGATTTTCTGGAAGTTTATGTCAGTACCCCGCTTGAAGAGTGTGAACGCCGTGACGTGAAGGGACTTTATGCCAAGGCACGTAAGGGAGAAATCAAGAATTTTACAGGTATTTCCGCGCCTTTTGAGGAACCGGCTCATCCGGCTCTGACGTTGGATACCTCTGTTCTCAGCCTGGAAGAATCGGTCAATAAACTGTTGGAACTCATTTTACCAAGAATTCAGAAGAAATAAGATATAATGAAAGAAGAATATAAATTGAGCCATTTGAAGGAACTCGAAGCAGAGTCCATTCATATTATCCGTGAAGTGGCAGCGGAGTTTGAAAATCCGGTGATGCTGTATAGTATCGGCAAGGATTCTTCGGTTATGGTGCGCTTGGCCGAAAAGGCGTTTGCTCCCGGCAAAGTGCCGTTCCCGTTGATGCACATCGATTCCAAGTGGAAGTTTAAGGAGATGATACAGTTCCGTGACGAGTATGCCAAGAAGTATGGTTGGAACCTGATAGTGGAAAGCAATATGGAAGCTTTCAATGCAGGTGTCGGGCCTTTTACGCATGGCAGCAAGGTGCATACGGACCTGATGAAAACGCAGGCTTTGCTCCACGCATTGGATAAGTATAAGTTTGATGCGGCATTCGGTGGTGCTCGTCGCGACGAGGAGAAGTCACGTGCCAAAGAGCGTATTTTCTCTTTCCGCGACAAGTTCCATCAATGGGACCCCAAAAATCAGCGTCCCGAATTGTGGGATATTTATAATGCCCGGGTACATAAAGGAGAGAGTATCCGCGTATTTCCGTTAAGTAATTGGACGGAGCTGGACATCTGGCAATATATACGTTTGGAAAACATCCCTATTGTGCCGTTGTATTTTGCCAAGGAACGTCCTTGTGTGGAGATTGACGGAAATCTGATAATGGCGGATGACGACCGCTTGCCGGAACAGTACCGCGACCAGATAAAGATGCGTATGGTGCGTTTCCGTACGCTGGGTTGCTGGCCGTTGACCGGTGCTGTGGAAAGCGATGCCGATACCATCGAGAAGATTGTCGAGGAAATGATGACCACCACCAAGAGTGAACGGACGACCCGTGTCATTGACTTCGACCAAGACGCAAGCATGGAGCAGAAGAAGCGCGAGGGATACTTCTAAAGGAATTAAAAATTAAGAATTAAAAATTAAATCATTAAGGATGAACGATTCTACACTTGATATAAAGGCTTTTCTTGATAAGGATGAGCAGAAAGACTTGTTGCGCTTACTGACTGCCGGTTCTGTGGATGACGGAAAATCCACATTGATAGGCCGTCTGTTGTTCGACAGCAAGAAACTATATGAGGACCAGCTGGACGCACTGGAACGCGACAGCAAGCGCATGGGAAATGCCGGCGACCACATTGACTACGCCCTTTTGCTGGACGGCTTGAAGGCGGAGCGCGAACAAGGCATCACCATCGACGTGGCATACCGCTACTTCTCGACCAACAATCGTAAGTTTATCATTGCCGATACTCCGGGACACGAGCAGTACACACGCAACATGATTACCGGGGGCTCTACAGCTAACTTGGCAATTATTCTGGTGGATGCGCGTATGGGTGTCATTACGCAGACGCGCCGGCATACTTTCCTGGTGTCGTTGCTTGGCATCAAGCATGTGGTGCTTGCTGTCAATAAGATGGACTTGGTGGATTTCTCCGAAGAACGTTTTAATGAGATAGTCGATGAATATCGGAAGTTTATAGCTCCATTGGGCATTCTTGACGTAAACTGCATTCCGCTGTCAGCTTTGGATGGCGACAATGTGGTGGAGAAATCGGAACGTACTCCTTGGTATGAGGGTATTTCACTTCTTGACTTTCTGGAGACGGTACATATTGACAACGACCATAATTTGAAGGATTTTCGTTTCCCGATTCAATACGTCTTGCGCCCCAATCTCGATTTCCGTGGTTTTTGCGGTAAGGTGGCTTCGGGTATTATTCGTAAGGGAGATGAAGTGATGGCATTGCCTTCCGGTAAGAAGTCGCATATCAAGAGTATAGTTACATACGACGGCGAATTGGATTACGCCTTTCCGCCCCAGTCCGTCACCCTGACTCTGGAAGACGAGATAGATGTGTCGAGAGGGGAAATGCTGGTACATCCGGATAACCTGCCCGTCATGGACCGCAATTTTGAAACGATGCTGGTTTGGATGGATGAAGAGCCGATGGATATCAACAAATCATTCTTCATCAAACAGACCACCAATATAAGCCGTACTCGCATCGACAGTATCAAGTATAAGGTGGATGTCAATACGATGGAGCATCTTTCCATTGACAATGGAAAGTTGAGCAAGGAAACATTGCCGATGCAGCTCAATCAGATTGCGCGCGTGGTGCTGACCACTGCCAAAGAGCTTTTCTTTGACCCTTATCGGCAGAATAAGGCTACCGGTTCGTTCATCCTGATAGACCCGATAACCAACAATACCAGTGCTGTAGGTATGATTATCGATAGGGTGGAGGATAAGGAGATGCACTTGTCCGAAGACCTGCCTATACTGAATTTGCCTAAGCTGGGTATAGCTCCCGAACATTACGAAGCCATAGAAAAGGCTGTGAAGGAGTTGGAGCGCCAAGGCATTGCAGTGGTTGTGGAAAAAGAATGAACAGCTTTTTGATAGAGTGGGAGAGAAACTGTAATATATTAATATATAGACTATAATGGGACTATTAGAATTCAACAAGCTTCCTATAAACACATTGGTAGGCGCAGATTGGAAAACATTCAAGGATATAACGGGCGGTCGTGACATCGGTGCTGCCTACAAAGGCAAGTATCGGCTGACAAAAGCTGTCTGCCGCCTGCTGTCCACTTTGGCTCCTCTGCAGGACAGACGTTATGAAAAGCTCCTGGCAGATAAGCCCCTGGAGCATGATCCGGTATTCATTTTGGGACATTGGCGTAGCGGGACTACGTTTGTGCATAATGTTTTCTCCTGCGACAAGCATTTCGGCTACAACACGACATACCAGACTGTATTTCCGCATCTCATGATGTGGGGGCAGCCTTTCTTTAAGAAGAACATGAGCTGGCTGATGCCGGACAAACGCCCCACGGACAATATGGAGCTTGCCGTCGACCTTCCGCAAGAAGAGGAGTTTGCTTTGGCAAATATGATGCCCTACACCTATTATAATTTCTGGTTCCTGCCCGAATATCAGCAAGAGTATGCCGATAAATATCTGCTGTTTGATGATATTACAGAGAAAGAACTGAAAGTGTTTGAGGAGACTTTCGTCAAATTGATAAAAATCTCTCTTTGGAATACGAAGGGAACTCAGTTTCTTAGTAAGAATCCGCCTCATACGGGACGTGTGAAAGAGCTTGTCAAGATGTTCCCCAATGCTAAGTTTATCTATCTGATGCGTAATCCTTATACTGTTTTCGAAAGCACACGTAGTTTCTTTACTAACACCATTCAGCCGTTGAAGTTGCAGGATATCAGTAATGAGGAGCTTGAGAAGAATATTTTGTCCATTTATGCCAAACTGTATCATAAGTACGAAGCGGACAAGACATGCATTCCTAAAGGAAACTTGATAGAGGTGAAGTTTGAGGACTTCGAAGCGGATGCAATGGGAATGACTGAACATATCTACAAGGCTTTGTCCATTCCGGGCTTTGCAGAGGCACGTGCTGATATTGAAAAGTATGTAGGCGGAAAGAAAGGATATAAGAAGAATAAATACAAGTATGATGAGCGTACAGTGCAGTTGGTTCAGGATAACTGGAATTTTGCGCTGGAACAGTGGAAGTACGATTTATAATGATTGTCAATTATTAATGAGAGAAATGATTCAAAAGAAAGTTCGTATATTGGGAATGCTGTCTGCCATGCTCTGTTGCGGAGCAGTTTCTGCACAGCAGCACGAGGTAGAGATGATTCCTTTCGGAAATATGGATCAATGGATTGACCGCCAAATCAAGGAATCCGGTATTATTGGCGGTGCCACGAAGAATGTATATGCCATCGGGCCTACTGCTACTGTCACCGAGACCAAGGCATACAAGAATATGGGAGGTTCGCCCTGGGCGACATCCAATGTGATGGCCCGGGTAGCCGGTATCACGAAAACCAATACTTCTGTTTTCCCGGAAAAGCGAGGGGATGGTTTCTGTGCCCGTATGGACACCCGTATGGAGAGTGTGAAGGTTTTTGGAATAGTGGATATCACGGTGCTGGCTGCCGGCTCCATGTTTCTGGGTGAGGTGCACGAACCTATCAAGGGGACCAAGAATCCGCAGAAAATGCTGAATTCCGGCATACCGTTTACAAAGAAACCTATCGCCATACAGTTTGATTATAAAGTAAAGATGTCCGACCGCGAGAAGCGTATCCGTGCAACGGGCTTTAGCCGTATCACAGATGTTGAGGGAAAGGACTTCCCGGAAGTGAATCTGTTTCTGCAAAAGCGTTGGGAAGATGAGAAGGGGAATATCTATGCCAAGCGTGTAGGAACGATGGTCGTACGATATTATACTACTACCGATTGGCATAATAATGCCACTTATTCCATCATGTACGGTGATATCACCGGTGACCCTGCATACAAGGCCCACATGATGCGTCTTCAGGTTGAAGAACGCTATACAGTTAACAGTAAAGGAGAGAGTGTGCCTATTAAGGAGGTTGCCTGGGGGACGAAGGACGATGTGCCCACTCATTTGCTGTTGCAATTCACCTCTAGTCATGGTGGTGCTTATATAGGTTCTCCTGGCAATTCGCTATGGATTGACAATGTAAAATTGGTCTATTAGAATAAAAGCAGTTAAAGTTGATGTCATACTTTAGCTGCTTTTTTTATGGAGTCAACGAGACTTTGACTTACTTCTTATTTCAAATGAATTTTGTATGTCAACCCTCCCGTGAAATATTTCATCCTCTGCATTTCGACCTGCACATGCAGATGCTTGAACAGCAGATAAGTGGCTCCCAAAGCAAAGTCCTTGGAGTCGTACTCCGCTATCACCCTCAACTGCGGATGGAAGGAGGGATTGTAGGTGACACCCAGTGCAAAGCCATTCAGTTTGTACTCCTTGCGGTTGTTGTAAAGGTAGGAAAGATGGACACCGATCTCCTCCTTACCCACAACGGGTATATGCTTGGAGGCGGCAATATAGAAACGGCTGTAATAGCCGTTACCTTCCGTGGTGCCTACCTGGCCGCCACCGGAGGAAGTGAACGGGTCGGACGTCCCCAGCACGACAGCCGGCATGTATTTCCAGAACTGCCCCTCCTTCAACACACGCAGACGGGCGGAAAAGTAGCGGTCCTGGTTCGTGAACCCGCTATACCCGTATGGCTTCAATCCCAACGCCTCCGCCTTGAAGAGCGTACACGTGTAGGCCACTTCCAGAAAGGGGAAGATGGTGACGTTCAGGAAATAGTTGTAGGTATGATAGTACCAGGTGGGCGGTGTGAGCTCCTTGTTCAGGAAGTTGCCGCCGACCATGAAAGTCTTGTCGCGCTGCATCTCCGCAGAGGGCGCATGCAACAGCCCGGTTGTACCATACGTCAACTGGGAAAAGGCCGAAAGGGAAAGGCTGCAAAACAGAACAATAAAGAATAGCTTAAACTTCATCATCACATATAAATTCAGTCGCTGATAAAAAATGGGTTGCTTTATAACATACATCGGACATAGTACCAAAAAAAGGCGTCTGAGTCCCAGACGCCTTCATTTTTAGAGTCTATTTGTCACTTGGAGTGTATTATTCCAGGATAACTACGCGGTTCAGGAAGTTCTTACCGAACATGTTTTCAGTACCACCGAATCCTACGAGTTCAAGCTGGTCCTTGTCAACACCCTGAGCAATCAAAGCGTCGTAAACAACCTGGGCACGCTTTTCGGACAGCTTCTGGTTCCAAGAAGCGCTACCGGTAGCCTTGTCTGCATAACCTGCAACTTTGTACTTCTTGTCCGGATTAGCCTTCAGAATCTTGGCAGCCAGTTCGATGTTAACCTTGCCATAGTCGTCCAGACGGGCGCTGCCAATCTTGAAGAAGATGGCACGCGGACCGGCAACTTCAACTTCCTTGGTCACTTCCTTAACTTCAGGTTTAGCGTTGGCCAGTGCATTCTTGCAGTTAGCCAGGTCAGCCTGAGCCTGAGCCAGTTCACTTCTATATCTGTTGATTTCCGCATTGACTGCGTCTTCGTCAATCTTAGAAACCGGAATAAACTTCTTACCGCCGAAGATGTAGCTAACACCTGCGGTCAGCATACCTGTACCTTCAGCCTTGCGATGGCTGCTGATGTTACCGAAAATGGACGGAGCGATGGCACCGCGAGCTTCTACGTCAATGGTCCACTTGGTGTTGATATTGAACTTCAAGCCCAAACCGGCAGAAGCGCCTACACGTGCTCTAGCCTTTTCATCTCCATCAGAAATCATTGTTCCATCGTTTTGAATCAGCACATTTGCTGACTTTGCAACAGTTACTTGAGGACCCAAGAATCCATAAACTTCAAAGAAACGGTTAGGATTAACGCCTGCGAACAATGTAGAAAGATTGATCATTGCATCAATGTTACCACCAAAGTACGTCTTATTGTGTTCCCAATATGAGTTATCCAGACACAAGTGCTGAGTAACGCCATTGAACTGGGCACGTACACCCCATGTCGGAGTAATCAACTTACCAACTGATACGCTGAAATGCGGAGCCAATTTATTGAAACCATCATTGTTGATAGCGTGGACACCACCACCTACACTCACGAAAATATTATCGCTCCATTTCGGAGTGTAGTAGTTCGTTTTTTCTTGCGCATTCAGATTTGCTGCACAAGCGCCTGCTAATAATAAGGAGGCTATTACTAATTTACTTTTCATTATTCCTTTAGTTTAAAATTAAAATAATAACTAAAACTATTATTATTCAGTAGGGGCATCACCACCACCAGCATTGTTGCCGTCACCATGACCATGCCCATGACCATGACCAATTGAAATAATATTAGGAGTTGCAACTACACTCTCTACTTTCCGAATCTGCACATCAGGAATAGTATACAATGTACCATCTACCATTGTAGAGATTGTATTATTAGAAGTTTTATATTTCGTAACAATATCCACGCTAACAAGTTTTGTATAAGGATATATTTTAATTGTTTCTACAAATTTCTTCTTTTCTATACCAGAGTTCAAAGAATTAACCAAGGCTTTCAAAACCTTATTAACTTCAGCATCAGACAAAGCCTTAGTAACAGGATGATTTGTATCAATCCACTCTATTACTTTTTCAACATTAGTAACTTGTTGTCCGTCCTCTGCTTCAAACTCATAATCAAAGGATACTGGTTCCTCACCTGCTTCTTTGCTAACTGTCTCGGATTTATCAACCGGAGTGATAACAACTGTCGACGGATCCTCATTAACAGCAACATCTTTTGCAGCATCAACTTCTTTCTGCAAATAAATACTTACCGGAATAATTGCAAATTGTCCTTTATTCAAAGCTGGGATAACCGCTTGTCCAACACCTGACAAATATCCAGGTTTAGTTGCTGTAAATATTTTTGTATCGTAAGCAATTTTACCATCAGCTCCGGCAGCAACCTCAACAAAACCTTGTACTGGAGTACCTTCTTGGTTTGTAACAGTAGCATCTGTTATAATAGAACCATCTGACAAATCATATACAGTAATAGAAATCTTAGCACTTGCATCAGCCTGCTCCACAGGTGCAACATTGAATTCTTCCTTTTCGCAGCTTGTGAACATCACACTTGTCAAAGCTACTGCAGCCAACGCCAATTTAGCGCTTACGCCACTTAAAAAACTTTTCTTTTTCATCTCAATTAATTAATTAAAAATTTAACAATTCTGACTTAATAAAATATGGGTTAAAACTATTTTCTTCCATTATATT
>ENA-OPCN01000700-OPCN01000700.1-human-gut-metagenome-genome-assembly--contig:-NODE-700-length-28051-cov-7.769574_pt1 | contig 28051 bp, 3 predicted proteins | sample MGYA00241567_ERZ501485 | MGnify/ENA primary metagenome ERZ501485 (study PRJEB25962, sample SAMEA2042579) | human gut metagenome | biome: human gut; feature: human-associated habitat; material: faeces...
GATCGAACCGCGGACCTTCTGATTAAGAGTCAGCTGCTCTACCAGCTGAGCTAATAGCGCGTTTGAAACTTTATTTATTATATTCTACTTGTTTGTTATTGTCAATACAATTTTTTCAATTTTTTGCTCTTTCTTTTTCTATATATTTATGATATAGTATATAGTACCTTTTGGGCAAAAATTTAATATATTATATTAATTACCAAAAATTACTCGTTTATTTTTTACAAAATTAATTGTATAATATTATTAAAAGATATGGAGGCGCGCCTATGAAATTCGAGAAACTAAACGAAAATAAAATTAGAATAATTTTAAGTAATCAAGATTTAGCAGATAAAAATATAGATTTTAATTCATTTATGTCCAATTCAGCTGAAACTCAAACTTTATTTTTAGATATGTTAGAAGAAGCCGAAGAAAAGGTTGGTTTTATAACAAAAGATCACAAAATAAAAATTGAAGCTTTAGCCATGGCTGATGGCGATTTTGTAGTAACAGTAACAAGATTTGGAAAAAAAGATGAAAATGATGTTGTTATTCCAAATAAAAATAAAAAAATAAAAGTACGAAGAAAAACAAATACTTTAAATTCTGAAAATTTAGTATATGAATTTAAAGATTTTGATGATTTTTGTTTATTTTCTTCATATGTTTCAAAAATAAAAAGCTATAATACAATTGCCAAAAGTACAGTATTATATACATACAATAACAAATATTATTTGGTATTTTCAAAACTTAATTCGAACCATCCATACATAAAAAAATTCTATACATTAATAACAGAATTTGGAACATATATACACAATTCAGATTTATTTTCATATAAATTATCTGAAAGAGGCAAGATTATTTTAAAAAATAATGCTATAAAGCTTTGTAATAAATTTTTTAAAACTGTATAATTGTATTTATTAATGTTATAATTATATATTTTTTAGAAATAACAAACAAACAACCCTATTTATAAATAAAAATTTAATAAAAAATTCTAGTAAAAAATAAGATTTGAGCTTTACTCAAATCTTATTTTTTATTATATATTTATGTAATTTTATTTATATAAATAATTTCGTGGGTTTTGTGCAACTCCGTTTATTCTAACTTCCCAATGTAAATGAGAACCTGTTGAAATTCCTGTTGAACCCATTGCCGAAATAACCTCTCCTTGTGAAACAGTTTGCCCTGCTTTAACATACAATTTGCTACAATGTCCATAATATGTTTGTACTCCATTTCCGTGTGAAATTATAACAAGATTTCCGTATCCACCACTATTATATTGTGCATATGTAACTGTTCCAGATGCTGCTGCTCTTATTGGTGTTCCCATTGAATTTGCAATATCTAAGCCTTTGTGGTTATCCCTTCTACGAACACCAAAACCTGATGTTAGCATTCCTTGAACTGGTTCAACAAATGAAATTCCTAAACTTGCTATATATGTTGAACTATTATTTGTACCTGTGTAGGCTGGTCTTACGCTCTTTTTTTCTTCATATAATGCAGATACACACTCATCGGTATTTGTAAAACTTGCAAGCTCTGTATTATATTTTTCCATTATTTTTATATTATCTATATTATTACTATTTTTTTCTTTCAACTTATTTACAACATCTTCGGCTTCTGAATATGTTGATACAAAATATTTATCTTCACCATTTAATTGTATTGCAAAATAATTATAATATGTAACACCTGTAGATGTAATTGCTTTATATATATCATCATCATTTGTTGAAATATTTCTTTTTAGAAAAGTTAACTCATATTTTGGCATTGAAGTAATTTGTACATATGCAATATTTGAACTATTTCCATCTCCATTTTCGATAAAGTCATTAATTTTTTCTTGTAATTTACTTTTACTATCACTATAACCAATAAAATCACCATTATATGTAACCATATATGCTGGTTTATAAAAGAATGCTAATATTCCAATTATTATAAAACAAGCAATACTTATTAAAATTACAATTCTTATTGATGATCTTAGGTGTATTATTCCTTTTTTTATAATACTTATATTTAACACTCCTTTCAATTATCACTTATTTGATTTTACTACAAAAAAATATATAAAACAAGTAAAAAAATGCACTAAACTTTAATTAAAGTTTAGTGCATAATTTTAATATGTAAATTTAATTATATTTCAAAGCTAAAATTTTGTTATTGCTTTAAAATTTAATATATTCTGTAGGGTCTACATCATTTTTAGATCCACTTGCTGTTCTAATTTCAAAATGTAAATGATGACCTGTACTGCTTCCTGGGTTTGGATCTGTTTTAGGATCTCCACCCTCAAGACCAATTACTTGACCTTGCACAACCTTGTCTCCTACTTTAACATCTATTTCAGATAAGTGTGCATAAAAACTATATATTGTTTTTCCATTTACTGTATGTTTTATTTCTATGCAATTTCCATATCCATTTTGAACTCCTGCAAATGTTACTTGACCATCTGCAATAGCCAAAACTTGTGCATGGTGTGTTCCACTTATATCAATTCCAGAATGTTTTTTTGTTTTCCCAGTTATAGGATGAACTCTGGTTCCGTAATTTGAAGTAATTGTGTACTTGCAATTTAAAGGTAATATAAATTGTTGTTCATTACTACCTGCTAAGCTTAATGTTTTAACACTATTTGGATCTACCCATTTTACTGTTTGAGATTGTTTAGAATAATTTTTCTTTAAGATATTTCTATCTAATTTATCAATTACTCCATCCTCATTTAGGTCATATATTGATTTTTCATCTTTATTTTCATCAGTAATAACTACCCCAATGTTATCATTTAATGAAACTAAATCTTCAATTTCAATTTCGCCTGATTTAACAATATCACCTGCATAAATATTTATATCATCTATAGTAACAATTTCCCCATCTTTTACTACTATATTTGTTAATCTATGCTCTAAGTAAGATGTCTTTTTAACAATTATGTCATACTCATCTGGTACTAAATCTAAAGAGAATGTTCCGTCTGGATTTATTTGAATTTCTTGAATTACCTTTCTTGGATCCTCAAGATCATCTTCTTTTCTTGTATCATTAGAGTTATATACTACAATTGTTGCAGATTGTTTACTTAAATCTTTAGCTTGAGTAATTACTTTACCTGAAATTGCAGATAATCTATGAATTTTTACAGTATATTCTTTCTTATCGCCACTTAAAGAAGTTACAATTACTTTTACTTCTTTTATGGTTTTATCAGTCATATCAATTTCTTTTATATTGCTTCCTCTTGTTTCTTTATTACCATCAACTGATACAAATGCTAATTTTTGTGTAGCGATAGCTTCTAGGTTAACTTTAGTTTCTGATGCTTTTACTTCAACTTCATATGTTCCATCATCTTTTAATGTTGCTTGTTTTTCATTTGCTTTTACTTCTTTTAAGCCAAAGTCATTATCTTCTTTGCTACCTTCTTTTACAATATACAATTTATATTCAACTTGATTTCCTGCTCCGTTTTTTGCACAAATTGTTACTTCTGTAATATCTTCAGGTAATTCAACCTTTTCTTTAGTTGTTTTTGCTCTAAATTGTTTATCATTTATTTTAACTTGTGTTGTAATTGATGTAGAGCTTGCTTCTACAATACTACTTGTGTTTTCTTTATTTACTTTAGCAATATATATTCCATCATCTTGTTTTTGTACTTCTTTATTATCAACCTTAATTGTTAATTGTAAATCTTTTAAATCTTCTTCTTTGTCAACTTGTGTTAATGTTAATATATATTCCTTTTGAATATAATCATCTGCTGTATTATCTAGTTTATTAGAAGCAATTATTTTTATTTTAAGTCCATTTGCAATATCATAATTATTTAATGTATTTTCTTGTAATTCAAAATCGTTATTTGCAATTGATACATATTCAGTATCACTATATAAAATTGCTTTTATATCAACAGTCTTTGTACCTTTTACAATATCAATTGTATAATTTGTATCATCAACTTTAGTTGCCTGTCTATTATCCACAAATACAGATTTTAAATCTAATTCACTTGGTTCACGATAAATATTAACAATATATTGCTCTGTTGTTCCATCAATAGATGTTATTTTTACAATAACTTGTTTTTCTGATAGATCACCCATATTAATATTATTTGTATTTGTTCCTCTTGTTTCTTGGTTTCCATCAATACTTACTTTTGAATATGGATATTCTGATTTTGCTGTTAATTCAATTGTTGTTTCACCTTTTTTAATAAATGTTGTATATGAACCATCTTGCTCTGGTGAGATTACTCCTTCTGTTACAGCTCCTTTACCAGCAACAATTTCTTTTATATTTGCATTATCTAAATCTTCAGTATCTTTTATAATATATACCATATATTCTTTTTCCTCTGAAGCTCCATTTTTAACTGTTACAGTTACTTCTGTTACCCCATTTTGTAAAGTAATATTTTTTTGACTTGATGGATATTCATAATCTGTTTCTCCATTATCATCTTTTATTTTTACCTTAGAAGTTTTTGATGTAATTCCAGCCCATAATGAACCATTATCTTTATCATTGCTTACAACTTTTACATAATTTCCATCTGTGTCTTGAGGAATTTCCTCATCATCTAATTTAATTGTTACTTTTAAATCTTCGACAACATCTAGCTCTTCAACTTCATTTATTATTAATTTATATTGTTTTTGTTCATCAACTTCATCATCAAACATAGCAGTAACTTTAATAGGAATTTCTTTTGATGTTATTGTGCAATTTTTATATGTATTTTCACCCTTAGTTTGACTATTATTTTGAATACTTACATATTCGTCAGACTTACTTGCAATAGCCTTTATATCTGCTAATGATGTTCCTTTTTTAACATCAATTTTAAATGTATTATCATCTACTTTAGTTGCAATTCTTCCATTTAAGTACACTTTTTCTAATCCTAAATTATTTACTTGTTTATGAATTGTTAATGTACAAGTTCTTACTGTTCCGTCCATTGCTGTTACTGTAATTGTCTTTTTAGTATCCCCTATTTCTGGTAAAATAATGTTTTCTTCAAGTTCACCTTGTTTTACATCTCCACCCATTGTTACAGTAGCTAAAATATTAGACAATACAATTCTAACATTTGCAATTTCTTGAGTTGCCTTTACAGTAACCTCATAATTTCCATTTTCATCTTCAATTATATGTTTTTTATTTACCTCTAACCATTGTATTTTAGTATCATTTGATAATCTAACAAATAAAATATTATATGTTTTTGTTACAGTTCCATCTTGTGAAGTAATTACTATTGGTACAGTAATAGTTGATTTTTCAGTATCCAATTGGATATTTGCTCTTGCTTTTTTAATTACTGAATCAGTATCACCAATTTTAATATTTGCAAATTCGTTTTCTGCAATAGCCTCTATTAATGTACTATTTTTATTCTTTTCAATTGAAATTACACAAGTAGGTACTGAATCCTTATCTTCAAATCTATCAATAATATCTACTCCATCTACATAAATATGTGATGCATTTGCATTATCAGATTTTCTTAATAATTTAATTGTATAATCTTGTGATTTTCCAGATTCTGCAGTTACAGTTACTGTTATATCTACCTCTTCTTGATTTTTAACAGAAATATTATTTATTGAAATAATTTGTTTTCCTGTTGTTTCACCAGAAGTTACGGTACTATATGGGCTATTTGCCTCAATTGAAAGACTTACTTCTTCAATATCTTTTGATAGATACTCTTTATATGTGTGAGTTTGTTCATCATAATCTGTTACAACATTATCACCGTTTTTTACAGTTTTAATAGAAACATCATCTGACACAATATTAATTTCTAATTCTTTTGTTAATACATCTGTATTTTGATCTTGTGCTTTTACATTAATACTTAAAGTAATTTTTCTGTTTCCATCTTTAAATGTCTCAGTAGATTTTGCTGGATTTTGTTGCCATTCTTTACCTTCACCAATTTGTATAGTTGAATGTTTTTCATTTGCTGTAACTTCAACTGATACATCTTGTGTTGATTTACCTTTATCATAAACAGTAGCAACATATTTTCCATCTATTTCTTCTATAACTGATCCATCAACTTTAACACTTGCAATTGTATTATCTGTTGATTTTTTAACAATGTTTATATGATTTACAACTTTTTCGCCATTTTCGGCAGTTACAATTGCATCAACTTGAGTTATTTCATTTGCGATTTCTACTGTTTTAGCTAATAACTTAGTTTGTTTTTCACCTGCAATTTCAACTGTTGCAACATCACTATCAGTAGTTACAAGAATTGTTGCTTCAGTAACAGATCTTTCAATATATTTTGTATATGTATGTGTTTGTTCATCTATTTCATCTGCTAATGAATTATTTATTAAAATTGTACAACTTGTATCTTCAGATTTTCTTTCAATTAATATATTAAATGTATTAGTTGATTTTCCATCTTGAGATGTTATTGTAACAACAACTGTTGTAATTTTTTCACTACTTAAATTAACATTTCTTTCACTACTTCCTTGTTCAGCATCAAAGCTTGAAATTGAAACTTTAGCATATTTATTTACAGCTTTTACATATATTTTGCTTGTAGATGCATTCATTGTAGTAATTGCATAATATCCATCATCCATTTTAATTGCATCTTTATCATCAACTCTAATAAGCTCTAAATCTGAATTAGAAGATTTATATTTTATAATTACAGAATATTCTTTAATTCTTGTAGAATCTGCAGGATCTTTTGCTTGAATTAATACTGTTGTTTCTTCTCCTGTTATATTAATTTGTTTAATATGAACATCTTTTGATTCTGCATCTCCCCATTTACTATCTGTAGATTCTTTAGTAGCAATTAATGCATCTTTATTTTTTGGTGTAATTTTTAATGCAACTTCTTTTGTTCCATTATCAATAAATGCTACATAATTTCCATCTTCAATTATACATTCTTGATCATCTACTTTTACACTATCTAATCTTAAATCAGTTACTTTTTGAATTGTTAGTAAATATTCTTTAATATCACCACTTTCAGATTTTACATATATTTTGATTTGTTTTGTCAAATCATCTACTTGAATTTCTGATTCTTGAGTGTTATTGCTTGAATATTCACCATTATCAATTTTAACTGTTGCAAATTCACTTTCAGCAATTGCTTTTAATTTAAGAATATTCATAGTATCTGGCATTTTAATTGTATATGAATTATCTGATGTTTTTACAATATCATCTTGATCTATTCCCTCAGCACTTATTGATGCCAAATTATTATCTTTTGATGCTCTAATAATTGTAATTTCATAATTTCCAATTGTTCCATCTTGAGAAATTACTTGAATTGGAACATTTGTAGTTTCCTCTGTTGTAGGAATTGTTTCAACCATTTGTTTTACTTCACTCAAGCTTCCATTAATAGAAACTTTAGCAAGTGGGTCTTTGGCAACTACTTTTATATCAACAGATTCTTGATTTTGTATTCTTAATACACCTTTATTATTTTCATCTAACTCAACTTCTTGCTCTTTTACAGCTCCATCTACTACATAAGATACTGTTATTTTTGCTCCTGTTTCATTAGATAATTTATTTACTATTAAAGTATACTCTTTACTTGTTCCATCTTCTGCTCTAACTTTAATTTTTATAGTATTAGACATATCTGGTGTTGTAACATTTGATGTTTGCTCTTCAAGAGTAGGTGTTGTTCCATTAATACTTACTGATGCATAATTATTATTTGCGATTGCTTGAACATCAACAGACTCTGTTAAGAATTTTTTATCAACTTTATAAACTCCTGTTTCGTCTGGTTGTAATGTTTCCCCATCTACTTTTAATATTGCTAATTTACAATCATCAGATTGATTTGTAACAACTACTGTATATGTTTGAGTTGTTCCATCTTGAGCTGTTACTTTTATTGTAACAGTTACTTCATCTGAATTTTTACTAATTGTTGCATTTGCAGTTCCTGTAACTTCAGTATTACTATCAATTTGTACTTTAGCTTTTGGATCTTCAGGTATTGCATATAATTCAAAACTTGTTGCATTTTTATTTACTCTTGCCTCATATTTATTAACTGGTACTGCATTTGCTGTTTTACCATTTACTTTTACAAGTGAAAGATTTACATTATCAGGAAGTGCATACACAATTAATTTATATGTTCTAGTTGTTCCATCTTCTGATGTTACTGGTATGCTTACAGTGATTGATCTACCTTCAAATTTAACATCTCTATATGAAGCAGATTTTTCTTGTTCATATGAATTTATTCCAACTTTACTTGAAAGCTCTTCTGCAATTGCTCCAATTGTAACTTTATCTACAATTTTATCTAAAGTATATTCATATGTATCATTCTCAGTTTTGCTTAGTGTTGCTTTATTTCCATCTACAGTTACTTGTTTCAAATTATTGTTACTATTTTCTTTATAAATTTCTAATGTATATGTAGCAACATCACCATTTGTAGCTTTTATTAATATATCAACCTTTGTAGGTTCACTCTCCCCAGTTTGAACCTCTCTTGATGAAACTCCTTTTTCGTACTCTTCGTGGTTTACGCTAACATCAGCTTGCTCATAATTTGCTTTTGCTATTACATCTACTTTTTCATATTTATCAGAAATACTAACTTTATAAATATTTGAACCATTTTGTTTAACAGCTTCTTTAGAAAACTCTTTGTTTCCAACTGTTATAGACATTAATGAATTATCTGCTGATGGCTTTTTAATATTTAAAGTATATTCTTTTGTTTTTGTGCTATCTTCTGGATCTATTACAGTAATTGTATATGTTGTTATACCTTCATTTGTTTCAACAGTTTGTGTTGAAATATGAACTTTAGCATCTGTATCACCAATTTTTACTAAGTCTTTATCACTAATTGTTATAGCTTCTACTATAACTGAACTTGTTTTATCTCCAATATATGCGTTATAAATTTTACCTACAGGCTTAATTTCTTTACCATTTACAGTTACAGAAAATAATCCTTGAATATCTTCTGTTCCTTCTTTGTCAATAGTTAATGTATATACTTTTTCTCTTTCGTTTTCGCCTTTTCCAGCCCTTACATAAATTTTTACAATAGTTTCATCTTGGATGGTAGCTACTGTTCTTGTAGTAATTTGTACTTCTTCGCCTAAACCATTTATTTCTGCTCTAGCTTTTGAGTATATTGCCTTTGCAATAATTTCTGAAGAATCGGCATCTTTTGGAATAATAGCTTTATAATCAAATTCACTTAATTTTGTTGCTTCTTTTCCATTTACCATTATTGATTCTAATTGAGTTAAAGCATCTTGTTTATAAATTGTTAAACTATATGTTACTACATCTCCATTTTCTGCAGTTACTTGGATAGGTATAGTTTTCTTTATTACAGTTGAAATATCAACTGTTTTTGTTGATTCTTTCTTTTCTGGAATACCTGCATCTATGCTTACTGTTGCTTTACGATAATTTGCTACTGCGTGAATTACAGGTTTTGTTACTGTATCTTTTACAATAATTTCATATTCTGTAGAACTTATTGCAGTAGGAACAACATCATCAACAGTTAGCTCTGCTAAAGTTGCATCATTTGAAATTACATTGATTGTTAATATATAATCAACTAATTTACCATTGCTAACTTTAACTCTTATTTTTACTACTTTTGTTTTAGTATCTAATTGTATATCTTGAGTTAATGTTCCTTCTGAATATGTTGTACCTTCATCAATACTAATTTGATCTGTACTATCTTTTGTTTTTATTATTAGTGTTCCTGTTCCATCTGCATTTTTTTCTACTGATACTTCATATTTATTTTCACCAGATATTTTTGCTTCTTTACCATTTACACTAATAGAATCAATTCTTTGTTCATCTAATGGTTGAACAACTCTTAATGCTGTTGCAGTTACACCTGTTGCTTTATCTTTTGCAGTAATTGTTGCAGTACCCATATCTTGTGATACAAGAACACCATCGTTAACTACTACAACATCTGTATTGCTTGAACTCCATTCATAATCAGTTAATTTTCTTTCATTATGATTAAATACATTAAATACATTTGCTTGTATTGAAACAATTTCTTCTTCTGGTTGTTTCATAGTTCTAGCATCAGGAACAATTTCAAATTTTCTATCTCCAACTAATGTAAATTGTAAACTATCGTCATATGTACTATTTCCTAGTTGTCCATATTCATTTGATCCTGCACCATACATAAATCCTTCTGTATCGATTATATAGTTATTCTTATATCCTGCACCAATATTAAAATATGTTTTTCCTTCAATCATATTTACTTTTTGTAAAGAAACTTTATCACTCGTTGTGCCTATTCCAGCTTGACCATTTTTATTGTCACCAAAAGTATATGTATTTAAATCTTTATCTAATAACACTATATTTTCATTTGTTGCAGAAATATCAACTATGTTACTGCTAGCTACATTTTCTAGCACTATATTTTGCTCTTTAGCATATTTATTTGTTTTTGCAACACTGCCATCTGCCTTTAATATTACAAATCCACTTTGTAAACATTCTACTTTAACAGCATTGTTTATTGAACTTACTTTTTCTGGCTCTGATATATATGTATTAAGTGCTGGTAAAATCTTTTGACCAAATTCATCATAATTATATTTAAATGGTTCAATTTGCTCTTTACTATTATCACCAAATACATACACAGCACCGGTTGAATCAACTATTGCACTTAAGTTTCCTCCAGCAGATACACCAACAATTTGATTTCCTATACTATTAATTTTTTCTGGCACACTTACTGTTTGTGTATTTCCATTACCTAATTGTCCACTAGAATTTAAGCCCCAAGTATACACATTTCCTAAACTATCTAATGCTATAGCGTGATTATCACCTGCTGAAATTGCCACTATATTTGTTAATGATTGTACTTGTACTGGTTTTCTTGCAGAAACTCTATTACCTTGTCCTAATACACCATAAGTATTATCTCCCCAAGCCCATACAGTTCCATCTGCTCTTAAAGCTAATGTAAATTTCTTTCCTGCATCAACTTGTTTATATGTTGCTAAAATATTGGTTTGACTTGGTATATTTATTGGTATTAATTTATCATTACCTAATTGTCCATCAGAATTATATCCAAATCCCCAAATACTACCATCGCCTTTTAATACTGCTGCATATCCATCTCCGCCGGCAATTTGTGGTACATATGTTGCATCTTTTTCAATAACTCTTACAATTACAATATTTTGTTTTTTTGTGCTATTTTCAGTTACTTTAACCCAAGTTGTTCCTGTTTTTACACCTGTTACAACACCTTTTTCATCAACAGTTGCAATTTCGTTATTAATGCTTTCAAATTTGAAATCACTTTCTTCTTCATCATCTTTAAATACATTAAAGCTATATTTTGGTGTAATTTGTATTTGTTTAGTTCCATCTACATTAACACTTATTTCTGGCTCTTCTATATATGTTGAATCATTACCAACTTTAACAGGAACTCGGCTATTTGTTTTTGTTTTAACTACTGTTGTTCCGTGATAATAATCTCCCCAACCATACACATCACCATCATATTTAATAGCTACATTATATGTATTTCCACAAGATATTGACATCATATCATCTACTTTTGTAATTTCTGTAAATAATAATTTATCATCTTTAATTCCAAGTCCCAATTGTCCATTACTATTTGAACCTGTTGAATATAACATTCTATTTGCACCAAGTACTATTGTTTGATTTTTACCTGCTGAAATATCCATAATATTTGATACACTTGTTTTTGTAGGAATTTTTACATTTTGTTTTGTTCCAAGACCTAACTGACCTTGTTCATTATATCCAAATGTATATACATCTCCAGTTGTGCTTAATAATACACTATGGTTATCTCCTGCAGATATTTTACCAATTGTTACTGGTACTTCTATTTGAGTAAATGTATTAGACTTTCCTTCTTCTTTTCCAGTTTGACCATAAACATTTAAACCAGAAGTCAAAACTTTTCCATTTGTTGTTAATAATATAGAATGATTTTTACCTAATGAAATATCTAATATATCACTTACATAATTTAGTAAAGTAGGTGTTTTTACTGTATTGTATGTTCCTGTACCTAGTTCACCATTTTCGTTTAATCCCCATACATATACATATCCATCTGTAGTTAATATCATACTTTGATCATTATTTGCAGTAATTTTCTTAACATTACTAATTCCTAAATTTACTGGTTTACTTGCTGTTCTTCCTAATGAATTATTTGAGTTTACACCCCAACCCCAAACATTTCCATCAGTATCTAATGCTAAGTTATGAGTATTACCTACTGCTATTTGTTTAATTATTGTTCCTTCTGGGAACTTAACTTGAACAGGTCTATCACTACTTGTTGTAGTTCCATTACCTAATTCATAACTTGAATTTACACCATAGCTCCATACTGTTCCATTAGCTTTTAAAACAACTGTATGTGACATACAAGTTTTAGCCATTGGTTCAATATCTATGCCATCTGGTAAAACTGTAACATTTGCAATACTTGTTGAATCTGATCCAACTTTATTTACAATAGCTGTTGTTTTTCCTTCTTTTGCACCTGTTACAAGTCCACTATTAGAAATAGTTGCAATTTGGCTATTTCCAATACTATAGTTCATTTCACCTTTTTCTTGAACTTCTTTTAAAACATTAAATGTTTTATTTGTTACAACAATTTGGTAAGTTTCGCCTTTATGTAATACTATGTCATATTCGTTAAGTCCGGCTTCTTGAGCACCAACTAATACTGGTACTGATGAATTAACATATAATTTATTTCCTAAATTACCGTATGTTCCTAACCCCCAAGTATAAACATATCCTTGTTCATCAATAATTGCACCATTATTTGGTCCTGCATCACCAAATATTGCTTTATTTGTTTGATTGTTTTTCTTTGGATATACTCTATAGTTTTCTTGATCTGTTGCTAATTTATAATTTTCGTTACTTCCCCAAGTATAAGTATCTCCATTTTTCATTATAGCCATTGAAAATTCTGTTCCAGCTTTTAATTCTTTAATATCAGTTAATGTTTGTACACCAGTGCTATTTTGAATCATAACTGGGTCTGATTTTGCAGTTGTTGTTCCATCACCTAATTGACCTTTATTATTTGCGCCAATACTATATCCCTTTCCAGCTTTTGTTAAGAATAATGCATGATTTGAGCTTTCAGAAACTCTTATAATATTAGCTAATTGTAATTTTATTTGTTGAGTATCAACTTTAAATACTTCTCCAGATTGGTTTACTGCATAATTTGGTGAAATATCAATAATATTTTTCAAATTAGCAAATTTAACTGCTGAGCTTCCACATCTGTATCCCCATACCCATACATTACCATCTTCATCTAATGCTACTGTACGGTAATTTCCTGCTGATACTTTTACAATTTTTGTTAAAGGTGCTCCATCTTGTCTTATTACTTGTACTGAACTTGTTCTACTAGAGCTTGTTCCATCTCCCAATTGACCATATCCATTGTAACCCCAAGACCAAACTGTTCCGTCTTTTTTAACAACTACTGTATCATAATAACCGACTGAAACATCTATTGCATTTTCAATTTCCATTACTTTTATTGGATATGTTTTACTTACATTATCTCCAATACCTAATTGACCATCAGAATTATTTCCCCAAGTCCAAATTGTTCCATCTGCTTTTAATGCTGCAGAATGTGTATCACCAATTTCAACTTTTGGAACTGTTGTTTTTTCAGTTGGTACTACTTGAACAAATATTGCTGTTGATTTATGTGTAATTGTATGAGTTGCAATAATTTCTACTGTTCCCATTTGTTTAGCATTTATTGTTCCATCAGAATCTACTGTTGCAATATCATTATTTAAAGATTCATATGTAATATTTCCACTATCAACTGTATCTTTAATTAAATTAAACTTATTATCTAGTGATGCTTTAATATTTTTAGATTTTCCTTCTTCTATTGCTACTCTATTTTCACTTACATGTACATATGTATCTCCAATTGCACCAAACTCATTTGATTGTGTATATGTTCCATTTCCAAGCTCTCCATAAGCATTATATCCAGATGTATACACAAAACCGCTTGTGTCAGAAGCAATACTGTGGTAAGCATTAGAATCTACAAATTTTGTTTTATCCATATTTTTAGCTTTAGTTGCTATTGTATTATATGACTTATATTCGCCTGTTCCTAATTGTCCATATCCACTATATCCAGAAACATATAATGAGCCACCTTTAGATACCATTTGTAAGTTATCATTTCCAGCTTTTATTTCAACAATATCTTTTAGTATTTCATATTCAGGTTCTTCTTCTGTATTTTCACTATTCTTTTGTACTTTTACAGGTACTGGTTCATCTACATTTGATCTATTTCCTTGAGATAATTGACCATATCCATTATATCCCCATACCCATACTTGACCTTTTGTATCTAATGCAGAATAATAATTATCTCCAGAAGCTATTTCTACAATATTTTGTAATCCAGCTATTCTACTTGGATTTTCAGATAAATACCAAACACTTCCGTCTTCTGCTAATATTAATTTTCCGTGTATATCTACAGCCTTGCTATAGAAATTAATTTTGGCTGGAACCTTAGAATATTTATAACCCCATACATAAATTTCACCTTGTTCACTAATTGCCATACTTGTATTTCCATAAGCATATACTTTTGCAATATGATCTAATCCTTCAATTCTTGTTGGAATTGCTTTTGATTCATTTGTGTTATCTCCTAATTGACCATATCCATTATATCCCCAAGAATATACATATCCATCACTATCAACAGCTAAATTATAATAATATCCTGCTGCTATATCTTTAATATTATCTAAGTTAACCTCAATTTGTGTTGTTGTTATTTGTGTAGAGCCTTCATCTGTTTGCTCTTGTTTAACTTCTGTATACACTCCTGTTTTAATTTGTGTTGGTTCATCTGTCTTAATAGAATTAATTTGACCATTTCCCATCTCGCCTTGAGAATTATCTCCCCAACTCCAAATTGTTCCATCTTGTTTTAATGCTAATGAATGAATATTACCTGCTTCAACTTTTTCTCTAACTTTTTTATCTTCTGCAATTACATTTATAACAACTCTTGCTTCATCATCTGAATTTTTACATTTTAATGTTATATATGCTCTTCCTGTATTTTTTGCCACAACTTTACCAGTTGTTTTATCAACAGTTGCAATATTATTATCAGATGATTCATATTCAAAGCCATTATTTTCAACAACATCAAATAATAAGTTAAATCCATAAACTGTTTCTGGGTTTATTTGATATTCTGGATTTGATAATTTTAATGTAACTTCTCTTTCTTGTAACTTAATATATTGTGTTGAAATACATTCAATTTTATTTTTAGAAGTTGTTGAACCATCTCCTAATTCACCATATCCATTATATCCAATTGACCATACAGTACCATCGTTTTTAGCAAGCTCTGTATTATAAATTCCTCCAGATACAATCATTGCATCTGTAAAATCATTTCCATCTTTATCTTTCATAAATACAGGTACTGATTTAGTTGATGTATCTCCTGATGCTAATTGTGAATAATTATTCATTCCCCAAGCAACAACTTTTTCTTCAGAAGTAATTGCATATCCTGAATAATATCCAGTTCCTATAGCTGTTACATTATCTAAAGCTCCATCTGGTCCTTGTAATTGTTGAGGTATTGCTCCACCAACATTTGTTAAAGCATTATTTGCATTATTACCAAATCCCCATACAGTTCCATCTAATAATAATACAATTGTACTATTTATTGGGCTAGCTGAAACATCAGCTACATTTTCAAGAGCATCTATTTTAACAAATGATGTTTTATTACCAGTTGTTCCATCTCCTAAATTTCCATATCCATTATAACCTGCTGACCACAATTTATTATTATTATCAATTGCAAATGTAGAAACATTTCCAGCTTTAATTTTAATAATTCCTTGTAAGCTATCAACTTTAACAGGTAATGCTCTATAATTTCCATCACCTAAACCAAGTTGTCCATATCCATTATATCCCCAAGTATACACATTTCCGTCTTTATCTAATGCTACAGAATATGAATTACCTGCTGCTACAGATATAATATTTTCCAATACGCCTTCTCCATCTGGTGATTTTACTTGTACTTTTTCAGTGCTTACTCCTCCAGTTGTACCATTTCCTAGTTGGCCATAATTATTGTAACCCCAAGTCCATACGTGTCCGTCTTTATCTACAGCCACTGTATGTTCATTACCAAGAGCTATTTGCATTATTCCATTTATTCCTGTATATGTTGGTAATATTTTATTTGAAGTATCACCAGTTCCTAGTTGACCATAGCCATTATAACCATAACTCCAAACTTCCCCATTAGCTTTTAAAGTTACTGTTGCATAATTGCTACTTTCAATTTGTGGGAATGTAATATCTTCTTCACCTAATACATATACATCTGCTGAAGTTGTTTGTCCTGAAATTTTATCTGTTACAGATATTTGTGTTTTACCTTTTTTAACAGATGTTATTTTACCTGTTGATTCTTCTACTGTTGCTATTGATTTATTTCTACTTGTAAATGTAAGCTCTGAATTATCTACACTATTATATAATAGGTTAAATCCTTGAGACATATTAACTTTTGCATTTTTGCTATTTCCAATTCCTTTTATTCTTATTGGTGTTTCTTCGAATAATAAAATTGGTTTACTAATACATACAAATTCATTTTTATTTGTTACAGAACTATCACCTAATTGTCCATAACTATTTTTACCTATAGACCATACTTTTCCATCTGCTCTTGCCAATACTGTTGTACCTTCACCAGCTGATGCACAAATTATTTCATCTATTCCATCTTTATCTACACCGTAATGTAGTTTTACAGGTAATAAGTTATTTTCAGTATTTCCATTTGCAGATTGACCATAACCGTTATACCCCCAAGTAACGGCTGTTCCGTCATTCTTTATTGCAATTGCATAATTATTTCCTGCTTCAATAGATTTAACATCTGTTAAATATTTAGGATCTTCAGTTGTTGTGGCATTATCACCTTCGCCTGTTGTTATTGTATCAATATGATCTATAACTTTTTCAAATTTATATCTAGTTGTTTTTGTGTTATTTCCTAAATTTCCATAACCATTATATCCACTAGATAAAACATTTCCATTTTTATCTACTGCTATAATTGTATTATTTTCAACTGCAACATCAACAATATTGCTTAATGATAACACTGCTCTTGGAAGATATACATTTGATGTTGTTTCATTTCCAAGTTGTCCATATCCATTATATCCCCACGCATATAGGTTTCCATCACCATCAATAGCTGTTGAAGTTTGATTTTTAGTTGCAATTTTTATTATATTTTTTAATCTAATTTTGATTGGAACTGCGTTACTTGTTGAAGTTCCATTTCCAAGTTGTCCATTTCCGTTATATCCCCAAGTATAAACAGATCCATCTTCTGTTACAGCCATAGAATGATAACTACCTGCAGAAATTTTAGTTACATTTTCTAATGTTGTAATTTCTTCTGGTACAAGTGTGTTTCCATTTCTACCTAATTGACTATAACTATTTGAACCAAATGAATATACTTTTCCATCTTTTGTTAATAGTAATACGTGATTGCTTCCGGCAGATATATCAACTACATTATTTATATTTAATTGAGTAGGTTTATATCTATTAGAATTATCACCTAGTCCTAATTGACCATAGTAATTATATCCCCAAGACCATACTGTACCGTCAGCTTTTAATGCTATTGTAAAGTCTTGACCACTAACAACTTTTGGTATTGTTATATCATTTTTTCTTAATACTTCTACATCTACTAATACTGTATTAGGTAATTTATTTGTTGTTACTTCAATTTGTGTTTTTCCATAAGATTTTCCTGTAACAACACCAGTATCACTTACTGTTGCTATTTTTGTATCTCTTGATTTAAATTTAACAACTTCATCAGTTACTGTATCAAATAATAAGTTAAATCCTAAATCAGTATTTGCATCTATTTTTTTAGTTATATTATTAGTATCTAAGTTTAATACTATTTTTGAATTATTTACTTTTAAACTTGCTTCAGAAATACTTGTTGGCTCTGTTGTTGTACTTGTAGAATCATCACCCATCTCACCATTGCCATTATATCCAACTGTATATACTAAACCTAAGTCATCTGCAATTGCTGATGTTTGATATGATATATTTTTAGTACTTGCCATTGTTATTATGTTTTTATCTTCTTGTACTTTAATTAATGTATTTCTATTTGTAGCATTTTTAGTAAATAATTGTCCATAATTATTATATCCAGTAACATAAATTCCTGCTGTTTTTGTTGTATTTCCTTCAGAATCTGTTATGCTACTTTGTTTTACAGAAACAATACTTGAATATCCATTTGCCTCCACATTTTTGATGTTTTTAACAACTTCACCAGAATCGTCAATCATTTTTGTTGGTAAGTATTTTGATCTATTATTTCCTATTCCTAATTGACCATATCCATTATATCCAACTGCATATGCAATTCCATCTTCTGATAAAGCTAATGTATGAATAGTTCCAGCTGATACTTTTTTAATATTTTTAAGAACTCCTGTACCCTCTTCATTTTCCATCTTTTGTGGTAAATAGTAATTATTTGTATTGTTTAAACCAAATTGGCCATTTCCATTGTATCCAACGCTCCATACTGTTCCATCAGCATCTAACATTGTTACATAATTTTGACCTGCTGATATTTGTATAATATTTGATACTTTTTGCATTTTTACTGGTACATATGCTGTACTTGAACTATTATTTCCAAGTTGACCATAATAATTATATCCCCAACCATATACATTTCCATTTTCTGTTAATGCATATGATGTGTAATAATTTGCAGAAATCGCAACTACTTTTTCTGGAATACCTTCTACTTTAATAAAATCTACTTGATTATCTGTAGTACCATCTCCAAGTTGACCATATCCATTGTATCCTGTAGTCCATACTGTTCCATCAGATTTTAATACAACTGTATGATATGCACCTGCTGCTACATCTATTGCATATATTTTTTGATTTTCATCTTTTGAATCAAATATGCTTGTTTTTGTTGGTTTTAATCTATTTATTTTATCTGACATACCTAGTTGTCCATATCCATTATATCCCCAAGTCCAAACTTCACCATTTGATTTTAGTGCTACAAAATAATTCCATCCACCTACTATTTTAGCTTGAGTACGTCCTTGTTCCCCATTAACTTGAACTTTAACTCTTGCATAGCAATCATTTTGTTTGTTGTATACTTTAATAAATGTACTTCCATTTCCAGTTGCTGTTACTGTACCATCATCGGCTACTGTTGCTATATCTTCATCTAATGATTTAAATTCACAATTTCCTTGATCTATTGTTTCATATAATAAGTTAAATCCTGCTGATACTGAATATGTTATTTTTTCTCCAGTATCACCTGCTTTTTTGTAATTAATAGTATTTGGTATTACTTTTAGTTTAACTTGACTTATACATACTGGTGTTATTGTATTTTCGGTTGTTCCATTTCCTACTTCACCGTGCTCATTATATCCTACTGTATATACCATTCCGTTTATATCTGCTATTGCACCTGTTTGATAACTGCTTCTTGAATATCTACATCTTGTTGCTCCTACTGTTATTATATCTTTGTCTGTTTCTACTGGTGTTGCATATAATTTATAATTTGCATCTTGCGTAAATAAGTGTCCATATGTGTTCCATCCACATACATACATTCCTTGGTTTTCTCCATCTGCTGTTTTTTGTCTTGTTATGTATGTTGAATCTCCCCCTGTCACTATATGTTTTGCATTTGTAATTGGTCTTACTTCTGTTGTTGTTCCATCATCTGTTTCTATTGTTGCATTTTCTCGTACTTGTACTATTCTAGTTCTTGATGTATCTGTTCCATCACCTAATGCTCCGTTGCTATTTAATCCTGTTGACCATACTGTATTATCTTCTTTTATTATTACTGTATGATATCTTCCTGCTGCTACTTCCCTTACTCCATACAAAATGCTTCCATCTGTATTTTGCATTTGTATTGGTAATGAGTAATTTGATGAGTTTCCTATTCCAAATTGTCCATAACCATTATTTCCTACACTCCATACACTTCCATCTGCATCTAACATTGCAACATGTCCTTCTCCTGCTGATATTTGTATTATGTTTGACACCTTTTGCATTTTTACTGGATAAGCTCTATTTCCTCCTGCATTTATTCCAATTTCTCCATATTCGTTATATCCCCACGAATATACGCTTCCATCTGTTGTTAAAGCATGTGCAGTGCTATCTTCTGCTGTTATTTGTACTATATTTTTTAAGTAATTTACATTATTATCTAATTTCACTTTATGGAATACTGTTGTTGAAGTTGTTGTTCCATCTCCTAATTGTCCATATCCATTGTATCCAGCTTCCCATACTGTTCCATCAGCTCTTAATATCATTGTCCAATTTGCACCTGCTGCTATATCTATTGCATCTGTTATTTCTTCTTCCTTAGTTGTTCCATCGTCTAATATTACCTCTGCTTTTATTTTAGTTGGTTCTGTTCTATTTGTTGTATCATCTAAACCTAATTGTCCATTACTATTTAGGCCCCAAGTCCATACTGTTCCATTTCCTTTTAATGCTACAAAATGATAATTTCCACCTGCTATTTTTGCAAATGCTTTATTACCATCTCCATTTACATTTACTCTTACTTTTGCAACTAAATCATTTTTGCTATCAGTTAATTGTATATATGTAGTTCCAAATCCTTGTGCAGTAACTAAACCTGTACTACTTACAGTTGCAATACTTGTATCTAAAGATTTAAATGATATATCTTTATCTATAAATTGATTTGTTAGTAAATTGAATCCCATTAATCTTGAATATTCAATTTGTTTTTGATTTCCTTTTACTTCTAAATTAATTACACTATTTTTACTTATATCAAATTCTGACTTTTGTATACACCATGATTTTACTATATTTTCAGTAACTTCACTGCCAGTTTCTCCATTTGCTCCATATCCAACTGTTAAAACTTTACCTTTTGAATTTATTACAGCTCCTGTTTGTGCACTTGTGCTTTTTGTCAATGATGCAGAAAGCACTTTTCCAACATTTTCTAATTTGTGCAATCTTGATCTAGTAGTTGTTGTTTCGGTAAAATTCTGTGCATAATTTGCATATCCTGCAACATATAAATTATTGCTACCATCAATAGCCATAACTCCATATCCACCAGCATATATATGTTTTACATTTTGTATTTTACTATTGGTTGATTTTTCAAGCATTGGCACTACATAATTTCTATAACTTGAACTAGAACCCGCCAATTGACTGTAATTATTATGTCCTGTTGAATATGCAGTTTCATCTTCTTTTATTAAATATGTATTAAGGGTACTACAACTTGCTTCTTTTACTCCTTGAATTGCATTAGATCCTGTTTCATCCATTATTTGTTGAGGAACAGTCATTGTATCTGCGGAACTTGCAATTCCTAATTGGCCATAATTATTATATCCTACTGACCACGCATTTCCGTCTGCTGTAACTAAAACAACATGATTATCACCTGATGCTATTTGCATAACATTAGGAATTTTACACATTTTAGTTGGTATTGAGTTAGCAGAAGATGATGATGTATTATTTCCAAATTCACCACTTGAATTTAAACCTATAGACCATACAGTTCCATCCTTTTTTAGCATTTGTATTGTATTAGATTCGGCAGATACAGCTATTACATCATCTATATTTTGTACTTGTTTAAACACTGAAGTACTACTTGTTGTTCCATCACCAACTGTTCCATATCCATTATATCCAGAAACCCACACAGTTCCATCTTTTTTCAAAATAACAGTAAACTTATATCCTGCAGCTATATCAATTGCATCATTAATTGATGTTTTTGTAGGATCAGCTCTATAAGTAGTATCACCTGTTCCTAATTGACCACAATCATTAAGTCCCCAAGTATATGTAGTTCCATCAGATTTTAAAGAGACAAAATGATTTTGTCCTCCAACAATTTTTGGATATGTAACACCATCTACTTCATTAACATTTACTTTAACAGTTCCATATATTTTATTTGTTTTATCTGAAATTCTAATATATGTTGTTCCTATTCCAACTCCAACAACAGAGCTTCCACTTACTGTAGCAACACTAGTATCTAAAGACTCATATGTTAAGTTCATATTAAATCCATCATTCATTGCATTAATACCAGCAGAAAAGTATGGATTAATTCCCTTACTTTCACCTGATTTTAAATTTATAATTGGCTCATCTGTAAGTATTTTGTAATCACTTATACTATATGGTTTATATAAATATGATGTATCAGTTGTACCATTACCTAATTCACCATCCTTACTATATCCCACAGTATATATTCTACCAATATTATCAACATAAGCTGTTGTTTGACTTGAAGGAGCCATTGTTAAAGCTATATCGTTTACACTTACATCTATATCAACCTTAGTAAATCTACTTAAATTAGTTGTATTTCTTTGTACTAACTGACCATAATTATTATATCCACAAGAATACAACTCACCTTTATTCGTAATAACAAAACTAGTATCTCCAGATGCATAAATATGTTTTACATTACTCATCACACTTCCATCAACATCAGTCATTGCAATAATATAAGATTTTGTTGAACTAGATCCATTACCTAACTGATAATTATTATTATATCCAGTTGCATAAACTTCACCATTATTATTCAACAACATTGTATGATATCTACCTGCTGATACTTCTTTTATTTCACTAATATCTTTTGACCCATCTGAACTTTTCATTTTAGTCCATACAGCACTATCACTACTATTTCCTATACCTAACTGACCTTCAGTATTTCTTCCAGCTACCCAAACTTCGCCATTATTGTCAAGGGCAATTGTATCATGCTCTCCAGCAGATATTTGTTTTATATTTGTTATATTCAATTTTACAGGAAGTAATCTTGAAGAAGTATCTCCAAATCCCATTTGACCATAACCGTTATATCCCCAAGCATAAACCTCTCCATCATTTGTTATAGCATACATAGTATTTACACCTGACTCAATATCTTTAATATTAGTCAAAAATCCTGTTCCATCCTCATTTTTTACTTGTACAAAAGAGCTTTGTGAAGAAGTATCATTTATACCCAATTCACCATTACCATTATATCCAGCCATCCATACAGTACCATCTTTTTTCAAAATAGCTGTATAATTTCCTCTTGCAGTAATGTCAATTACATTATCCATATTCAAATACACAGGTGTAGTATAGTTAGATGTATTACCTAACCCAAGTTGACCACATCCATTGTAACCCCAACCATATACTTTACCATCTGCATTTAAAACAATAAAATGGTTATATCCTCCCACAATTTTAGCAGAGGTTATTTTATTTTTTAAAATTTCATTATTTGCACCATTAACAGAAATGCTCATTTTTTGTTCTACAGCATTTCCATTTTTATTTATTAACTTAAAACCTCTTGCTCCAAGCAATCCAAAAACTGCTGACAACATCAACAGAATAATTGCTCCAATCACTAAAAACTTTTCGCTATTTGTTTTTGTTACATTCTTTTGTTTTTTCATTGATCATTCTCCCTTTTCAAGTACTATAAGCTAATTATAAATATATGTTTTTATCCTTTTCAAGTAGTGTATTTTTAATATTACAATATAAAAATTTATATATTTATACGGAAAAAAGGCATCCCAAACATTGACACTCTTTTTTTACATTTCTGTTATTTTTTTGTTACAAAATGTCGATTTTTGACAAAAAGTACTAGGGAACATTGCTTTTGCGATTTTCATTTTTATTGAAAAACTAAATTGCCATTTTATGATTTTAAAATAGACGATTCACAGATATTATTTTTTTTTACTGCTTTAAATTTTTTGTGAATTTTAATAATTTTTAAATTTTCTATAAGACAAAAAACTATAATATAAAAAATACAAGTTTCAAAATACAAGTTTCTTTTTTAAGATTTATAGATACGACGAATAGACCTGTTAAATGCCCTTTTTTTTAAAGCATTTCCAAGCCTGCCATTAATACTATTTAATATTTTTTTGAATAAAAATTTTTTAACTATTTTTGCGTACGACTAATAAACCTTATATAAAGGCTTTTTTTTGCAATTTTATTAATTTATTATACTTTAATTATTATATTATTGTTATCATTAAGGGCTAAATTGGGTAACCCTTAATGATAACTGATTATACTTATCCCAATTATAAGATAATCATTTGTTAATATACTATATTGGGTATAGCATATTAGTTATTTTATATGCATATATTTGTCCTTAAAATCGATTTTAAGCTTTTTTTATTTTTTTCTAATTATATTATATATTCAATCTTTTTTCCTTTGTAATTTACTTTAAATGCCTTGTTTTTACCATTAACAACAACATTTATAACCTCTTGATCAAGTTTTTTACTTATTGATTTAGATAACACAATTTTGTACTCATCTTCTTTATATTTTTCATAATATTTATTTAAATTTAATGTTCTATCATCTTTTGTTAATCTTTCTTTTCCTATTAAAGCTCTTTCACCTGCTTCTTCTAGGTAAATCTTAACATTTTTCTTACGTTTTACAACAACAATGATAATTAATGTAATTCCTGCTAAGCCTAATATTATTGCAATAATGCTTAATATATCTTTTAAATTGTCATTATCATTTGGTTGTGGTTTATCTTTTGTTATTTTTACAATATCTTTATTACTGTCATTATTTTTATTATTATCTTTGTTATCATTTGTTTTATTACTATCTTCTGTTTTATTATTATTTGTATCTTTTGTAACTTGTTCTGGTTCATTAGAATCTTCTTGTTTATCAATTACAGGTTCAGATACAACTTTTGTTGTACCACTTGGTTTTGTACCTTTACTGTCACTTGGTTTATTTGAAGCTGGGATAACTGGGGTTTTATCCTGTTTTTGTACTGTTACACCAAACGTAACCTTAAATCCTTCATAACTTACTGTTATAACCTGATATCCTTCTTTGTTTTTATCAAATCCTGAAACCATATCATTTGTAATATTTTTTACAGTTACACCACTATCTTTTATAACATTTAATGTTGCACCTGTTAAATCTAAGCTTTCGCCTTTTTTGTATACTGTTTTATTTGGTAAATCTTTTAAAGATATTCCTAATGTTCTATCTTGTACATTTACTGTATATGTATAAGTATTATCTTCAAATTTTACTTTAATTGTTTTTGTACCTGGGGTTGTACTATCAAAACCACTTATCATACTATTTGTCAATTCGTACTTATTTCCTAGTTTTCCACTAGCATATACTTCGGCAATATATCCTCCTGTTAAATCAATTGAGTCGCCTATTCTATATTGTCTTTTTGTTGGAGCATTAAATTTTAATTCTTTAATATAATCTTCTCCAACTGTAACACTAAAGTATCCTGTAAATTCATTACCTTTTTCATCTGTGTATTTTACTGTTATCATTTGTTGTCCAGGTTTAGTTTTGTTGTAACCAGATACCATATCTTTTGTAATATTTACATTTTGTGTTGTACCATCTTCCATTACAACTTTAATACTACTTCCTGCTAAATTTAAGTTTTCGCCATATTTATATTCTGTTTTAGTTGGTGGTATTACTTCAATGTGATTTACATTATTTACTACGGCTACTTGGAATTGTTTTGTTATTTCTTTGTATTTTACAGTAATTGTTTTTGTACCTGGGGTTGTACTATCAAAACCACTTACCATATTTTGTGTTAATGATATTACATTTCCTGCAGCTCCGCTTGCCATTACTTCCGTAATACTTCCACCTGCTAAACTTAAACTTTCGTTTATTTTGTATTCTTTTTTATCTGGTGGTGTAAGTTTAATATCTTTTATATAGTCTTTAACACTTACACTAGTTTTTGCCTCAAAATCATCATATTTTATTGTTAATGCTTGATTGCCTAAGGTTTTTGGATCATATCCTGTTACCATACCTGATGTTACAGGTACTTCTTCTGTTTTTCCACTAATATATTGAACTACTATGCTTAAATTATCTAAGTCTAAATTTTCTCCATATTTATAGTCTTTTTTGAATCCAGTATCTTTTAATGATATTGATTTTACTTTTTCATTTACTGTTACTTTAAATGTTTGTGTATAAGTTTTTCCATCTGTATATGTAATTGTTACATCTTGAATTCCTAGCTTATTTGGATTATATCCACTTATCATATCATTTGTAACATTTATTGTTATTGGCTCATCTGGGGTTGATGCCATTACTTTTGTAATAACTGCTCCTGTTAAGTCTAATGTTTCTCCATAGTTGTAGCTTACTTTACTTGGTGGAGTTATTACTACACTTTGTATATAATCAACTACTTGTACAGTTATAGTTTCTATTGTATTACCTTCATATTCTATTGTTACTTGTTGTTGACCTAAACTGTTTTTATTGTAGTTTTTAATCATATCACTTGTTACTGGTATTTCTGTTTCTCCACTAGCTCTGCTTATACTTAATTTTAAGTTAGATACATCAAATTCTTCACCATATTTATATTCTGTTTTTGGAGTTCCCTTTAATTCAATTTTATTAATAGGATCTACAACAGTTACTTCAAATGTCTTTTGTATTCCTTCGTATTCTACTGTTATCGTTTGTTTCCCGGCTTTGTTTGCATTATATCCACTTACTGTAACACTGCTATCTGTTAAATCTACTGCTGGCTCTTGTACTCCACTTGCCATTACTTTTTGTACTTTTCCGCCTGTTAAATCTAATGCTTCACCGTATTTATATTCTGTTTTTGTTGGAGCTGTTAGTGTTATGTCTTTTACATAGTCTTTTACTGTTACTTCAAATGTTGTATCTTTTCCTCCATATGATACTTTTACTGTTTGTTTTCCTACTGTTGTTGGGTCATATCCACTTACCATGTTGTCTGTTATTGGAAGGTCTATTGTTCCACTTCCTTTTACTATACTTATTGTTGCTCCTGTTAAGTCTAATGACTCTCCATATCTGTATTCTGTTTTACTTGGATTTGCTTTTATACTTATGCTTGTTACGCTATCTTTTACTGATACTTCGTAACTTGTTTCTTTTGTTTCTCCATTTTCTGTGTATGTTACTTTTAATGGTAATTTTGTGTTTTCTTTGCTTGAGTCGAATCCTGTTACCATATCTTGTGTTATTTCTTTTACTTCTGGCTCTCCTGTTTGTCTTGTTACAAGTATTTCGCCATTTGTTACATCTAATGTATCATTTACATTGTAATTTGTTTTTGGTGTTGTGTGCATTTTTATGCTTGTTATTTTATTTATTATTTCTATTTCATATGTTGCTGTTTTTTGTGTTCCGTCTTCTTCGTATTTTATTGTTAAATTCTTTGTTACTTTGTGGTTTATTCCATATTCGCTTTCTGCTGGACTCATATTTACACTAGAGCCTGTACTTGTTTCTGTTACCATATCAGATGTCATTTCTGGGGTTTGTTTTGTTCCATCTGCATATGTTACTTCTATTTTTCCTCCCTCTAATGATAAAGTATCTCCATGTCCATATGTTGTTTTTGTTGGTGCTGTTATTTCTATTGTTTTAACTGTATTTTTTACTGTTATTTCAAATGTCTTTTGTATTCCTTCGTATTCTACTGTTATTGTTTGTTTTCCTGTTTTGTTTGCATTATATCCACTTACTGTAACACTGCTGTCTGTTAAATCTACTGCTGGCTCTTGTGCTCCACTTGCCATTACTTTTTGTACTTTTCCGCCTGTTAAATCTAATGCTTCGCCGTATTTATATTCTGTTTTTGTTGGAGCTGTTAGTGTTATGTCTTTTACATAGT
>ENA-OPCN01000722-OPCN01000722.1-human-gut-metagenome-genome-assembly--contig:-NODE-722-length-27038-cov-5.613905_pt1 | contig 27038 bp, 25 predicted proteins | sample MGYA00241567_ERZ501485 | MGnify/ENA primary metagenome ERZ501485 (study PRJEB25962, sample SAMEA2042579) | human gut metagenome | biome: human gut; feature: human-associated habitat; material: faeces...
GATCCCAAGGATTCCAGCAAGCTCAGAGCTGTCAACGTTGTCGGCGAATAATTTTTCCCGCAGTTGATAAGACGGCCGCGTTTCCGCTGACCGCAGAGCAAAATGACAAAGGTCATAATTCACAAAACGTGGATTATGGCCTTTATTTTTTCCCGATTTTTTTGTTTTAAGCGTCTCTTCTCGAAAGCATATCCTCTGCAATGCTCTTTGCAAGCTCATCCATGCGCGAGAAGTCCATGGCGGAGATATATATGCTCTCCAATTTGTCGTGAATTTCCTTTGCGCTCTTGAGCGAGTCCGACGCCTCGGCGATAAACTCGCCGTAGGCCTTCTTGGTGAAGTTCAGCCGCGGCAGACGGCGGCGAAGCGCGGCGCGGTCGGTGAAGCGCGCGCAGTTTATTTTCACGGCTCCGTCAAGCTTCGCCTCATGCAGCCTGTTTGAGGTCACGAAGCCGAGCGACAGCGCGGGAATGAGCAGATGCTCCGGCTCGCCGCTCGGGTCGAGCGGGCAGGGACTTGCGATTATATCGTGCCCGCCCGACAGCGCATATCCGCGCAGCAGGGAGAGCAGCGCCGATGAGCACGCCGCGTTTTCGTCCTCTATGACATAGACTTTCTCGCACATCGCCTCAACGGTTTTATTAAAAAAGGTTATCCCGTCCGGCGTGACGGCGGACAAATTTATGTGCCGCTCCTCGCCGATACGCCCCGCAGGAGCGCCGAACTCGCGCGCCGCTATGCGCGATGCAGTGCGCTTTATTTTTGCCGTGTCGGCGCAGGCGAGCGTCAGGCGCAGAATATCCTCGCGCAAGAGAGCCGAGGCCTCGAGAAAACGTCTGCATCTGCGGTGATATGCCGCGTTTTCGTCGCTGAGAGAGATAATTTCGTCACGCCGCGAGCGAAGAATGTTTTTATCCCAGAATTTGCCCAGGTCGATTATTTCCTGCGCGGCGCCCGGATATTTCGGCTCGAGCGTGTGCGGGGGAGTGCCGTCAACTACTAAGCAGTTGAGAGCGGGCGCATACACGCCGTCGAGCGAGGCGGGGTCGGAGGAGCAGTATATTAGCTCCGTCCCGATTCCCGCGTCGGTCAGGGCGGCGTTTATTTTTTTCATCAGGCTCGATTTCCCCGTGCCCGGACCGCCCTTTATTATATATGTGTACCCGCCCGAATGAGCGGGGCACAGCTCGCCGAAAAACGAATGAAAGCCCTCGGGCGAGCTGCACCCGAGAAAATATTTTATGTTACCCATAATACGCCTCCCGAAAAGTCATATTACAGAGTATTCACCGCCCGCTTGTCAGGTTACGGAAAATACAGGCGCGGATTTTTTTGCCGCCGATAACATCCTCGTCAAGGTTGACAAATCGGGCTAAAAAAGGTAAAATATCACGAGTAAATTTGAACGGCTTTTGCGGAGTCTGTCCCTCTGTCGGACAAAGAGCCGCGACTATGTTTCTGAGGGAAGCGCGGGTGGTTTGGGAGCATAGACGGTGTTCGCACCGCACGAAAGCGAAAACCGCCGAAAACCCTTCAACCGTGCGTATTTCGGGCGGTTCGGAAAATGAAAAAAAGCGGTCAAAAATGTGTTTGACCACAGATTTGACCACCTACACTACCACAATTAAATAAACTATCGGGGTGTAGCGCAGTTGATAGCGCGGGTGATTTGGGTTCATCAGGCCGCGGGTTTGAGTCCCGCCACTCCGACCAAAAACGGGACTGTCTAACAAAAAAGTTTGACAATCCCGTTTTTATTGTTTTAAGTCGGCTATTATTCCGTCGGGCAATATTTTATCATATTTTGTGTTAATTCGAGATCCTTCTTGTCGTGCAAGTAATATTTTATATCCCTGATCAATTTTCTCATTAGGGAAAAAGTTTTCCATGCTAATTAATTCTCCATTACCAAGCATTTTCTTAGCCAAATCAATATCCATTCTAACTACGCATGCAATTCTTTCGTCAAAATCATAACTATTTTCTTTTCCTCTAACAATCCAGCCGTGCTGTGCACAAGGTCTTAAAAAATTCGAAGGTAAGGCCTTCCTTAAATCTACAGTATACGAATTTTCAGCTATGTAAAGTCCATTCACCTGAGGTACATTTGTATCTGCAACAAACAAAAACAAAAAAAGATGATCTGTATTTTGCATATGAATTATATAATCGTTTTTTGCCTTTATGTTCTCACATTGACGTTCCCAAGTAGCTAGAATTCGCTTATACTTTGTTGCAATACACCTTTCTACTAAAACATCAAAAGGAATATCACCTTTTTCTGCACACTCTCGTAGCTCCTCAATTTTTGAATCATCAAGAGATATTTCTGTTTTTTTAGGCTTCTTAGGAACATTTATTGTTTTTACAAAGTCACTTTCTTTTACATATTCTTTATCTTTTTCGCCTTGCATACCATTGTTCCGCAAATAATATGTTTTTTCAACTTCATCCCAATGATATAATCCGAACCACAATGCAGTCCAATGATTATCAACAAAATCGACACAATATGTTTTCGCACCATAATGTTGGAACGCTGCTTCAGTGATAATTTTTTGATATATTTCCCAGCCATTAACATTGCTGTTTCTAAGTCCTAAAAATTTTCTAAAGGCATCATCTTTAATAGCTGATGCGATTGCTGTCCTCAACTTTCTATCATTAGAAGTTTTGTTGCCAATATCATGCTTTATACTCGGTATTACATGCGGATAGAGTTTACATTGTCCCCGATACAAAACTGTTCCATTCCCAGAATTTATATGTTTTACATAACCAACCAATTGATTCAACGAATGCATACTAGGAACATCATAAATGGGAATTTTAGAATCCCCCCAAGTACCAATAAAAACCGCCTTTTGCAAATCTGCCGCTTTTGGATATACAACCATTTTCATTCTCCTGCCATTTCAATTACTTTTCTTTGTTTACTGCGGGTCAAATATAGAGCCTTGCCATTCTGTCACTTATTTTCGATGTTTGTTATAAAAATCAATCATCATCTGTTCTATGACTTCAAAATCAAATGTTGGTACAGGACAGTGATTACTTTTGGACATTCTCCCGCCGATGTTATGTCCAGCGGCGGTTAATGCCCAATCACCGAACTTGTCCTTTACGACCAAGCCCATATCCTTCCACATTCCATACACCCATTTAGTACTCATGCCGACCGCGCGTCCCACAAATCTCGCAGACATTCTACTCATAGATAAGCCTCCAATCAATCATCATCATTTGGAAGATACCAACCATGTTCTCTATGAGGAAGTTTGAGCGGGAATCGGCTAGCTATGGTATTAACCACATCAATCCGCTTAAGGTCAAGCTGTAAATATTCGTCTGAATCGTAGTCCATATCGCCCAACGCAGAGCACATCTCGTCTTCTGCGGAACGAAGCTCGTCTTCGGAAGCGGAAGCCATCCAAGAATCGGTTATATGTGAAAATTTCATATCAGTTCCTCCTTCATCCTCCTCATTAGGTCGGGGTGTATAATCAGTCGTTTCGTATTCATTATCAGTTGCTGATGCCACACCGGTAACGACAGCAACTCCAGCCACTACTTTTAGCCACTCCTTTGCCTTTTCGAGACGGGCTTGTCTGCAATCCGAGCAAAGAGTAGCATTCGGGTTAGGAAGAACCTTTCCGCAGTCCGAGCAAATACCTTTTATATTGTTGAATGTGGTATCGTTCTCGTATCCACAATTACGGCAAATATGTTTTGCTGATTTTTTATTAAAACCTTCTTGGTTGTTGAGGTAAGCTTCACACTCATCACAAAACCAAAAGACACAGTCGTTCAGAAAATACTGTTCAGAGAAATGATAGCCACAATCCTCGCAAGTCCACAACGACTTCTTTTTATTGAAAGTCATTTTACCGCTTTTGCAGGCAGGGCAAAACATCCACTTCTTAATGTTCTTAATATAGAAATATGATGCTCGATCACCCAGGCTGATTTTCTTTTTTGTTCCCATTGAACTTTCCTCCTTTTTAAGCATCCAGGTTATAGCCGCCAAATGTCGCTATGGCTTGAGCAATAAATAAACATCCGTCTTTGCCGTAATTTCGCTCATTCATAGCGGCAAAACCGCTGTCGATAAAAGATGAAACTTGTCGGTCGGCAAAGTATAGCGGTGTGAATTTTTCTTTAAATTCTGGTTCTATGTAAGTGAGCATATACTCATAGAGGTATTTTACCACTGTTTGAACAGTATCGCACGAATACCCCAAAGGTTTCATATCTACGATAACCCGATAGTAGCCGCCTATGGTCTGTATGTACACCATCTCCTCCGGGTCAATATCACCGTAAATGTCCATAATGCGTTTTACATCTGATGCATCCCATTCCTCGGAGTGTTTATCAAGGATGGTGTCTGCCGCATCCATAAATCGTCTGTCTTGTGGGTCATTAAAGGCATTCCAGTTTTGACGTGAATGCTCAATGAAAACATCAAACTTCATCGACTCAACTCTCGTGGTATTTGGAACGCGCCCAGTCATCTGTATTGTCTTGGCAAAACCGAGGTAGGTAAGGATTTCGTCGCGTCGTTTTTCTAGCTGCTCAACTTTACCGGTCATTACCTCGTAGAAGCTAAAATCCGGATTGCTGCCGAATTCACGGATTTCTTTAGCTGAGAAGCCTATGCCAATAAGCAACTTGATACCCCATATCCTCTCAATGTCTTCTTCGCTGTAATCACGATATTTGTTTGTGGGGTTTCTGGTTTCGGCCACCGGGAGAAGCTTTTCTTTTTCGTAGTAGCGTAGCATATCACGAGTTATGCCGAGGTGTTCATCCACCCATTTTACCGAGTATCCCACACGATCACCGCCTTTCACCTATATTATACACATTGGGGTCACACCCATGTCAATGGTTTTTTGAAGAATTTTTATTCTTTTTTCAAAAAACCATTCTTTGTCTACAGCATCTCAAATTTTGACAGAGTGACTTTTTCGGTCACCCTGTCATTTTTTCTTTTTCCGCCTTGATTTGTGCCTTAGCCTCTGCAATCATTTCCGCGAGCTTTTCTTCGCATTCCTCGCGCGTTTTCGCATAGATATTGTGGCTTTCCCGTTTGCCGTAGGCGTTGGTCGGCGTGTACCGTCCCTCATAGAGATGATCGTTTATCATCGTGACACAGCCCGTCCCGGGCTTGCGTATTTTGGGCTTGTACGGCGTGAATTCGATCGGGGCGGTATCTTTCCTTTCCTCCCGCGCTATCGTCGGCATTTGGGCGTCTGTACCGCCGATTTTGCGGTCGATATGCACCGCCGCCTGCCGTTGCATGGTATCGGTAATGTGACTGTAAATATCCAGCGTGGTTGCTGAGGACACATGACCTATGGTTGCCGAGAGCGTTTTCACATCCATCCCGTGTTCCAAAGCCATGGTCGCAAATGTGTGACGCAGATCGTGAAAGCGCACCTTTTTACAGCCCGCCCGTTCCAAGATCAGTTGTAACCGTTTTCTAACCGATGACGGATTTCTCGGTCTGCCGTTATCTGTCGGTGACGGAAATATCCATTCCGAATCCACCGTTTCCTTATACGCCACAAGGGTTTTCAAGAGTGACGGTGGCAGAATAACGGTGCGTATCGAGGCTTTTGTTTTCGGCGCTGATATGATCACCTCTGCCTTGATGATATATACCTGCCGTTCAATGCGAAGCTCTCCTGTTGCGAAGTTGAGGTCGCTCCATTTGAGCGCCAATATTTCACCGCGCCGCATTCCCGTGCCGAGCTCCAGCAGAAAAAGCTCATAATATCCCTCTTCCTTTGCCTGATGCAGAAACCGCAGAATCTCATTTTGCGTGAGCACCTGCATCTCCCGTGCTTTCTTCGGCGGCAGTTTACAGCAGACAGCGGGATTTGTTCGTATCAAACCGTCCTGTACCGCCCGCTGTAAAGCTGTGCGGCAGTTAGCATGTATCCCCCTTATCGTTCTGTCCGAAAGTCCCTTTCCGTAGGTTTTTGCGTGCAGTTTTCTTCCGTCTGTCTTTTACTTTGCGTAGAATTGCTGTAAATCCGACTGTGACAGCCTGTTCAGCGGAATTTTTCCGATTTCGGGAATGATATGATTGTAAATGCGATTTTCATAGTCGGTTCTTGTGGTAATACGGAGTGTGTGTCGGCAGTAGGTCTGATACCAGAAGTCGATCCAATCCCCGAACGGCATATCCGGTTTAATTTTATCGGAAGAGCGTCTGTACTGTTCTTTCAGCGCTTCGAGCTTAGTGGAACTTTCTGTTTTTGTTTTCGCCGTTACGCATTTTGTAATAGGCAGGCTTTTCTCATTGTACCCGACAACAATTCTTCCTTCCCACCGACCGTCTTTACGCAGGCGTAATGTGCCCTCACCATTTTTTCTTTTTTTAGCGATTGGTATCATCTCCTTCAAGCATAATCTCATCCATAAAGCTCCCCACGATAGTGGAAGCGTTTCTCTGCATATCGGTGGTCACATGGGTGTAGGTGTCCAGCGTAAAGCTGGCGTTGGTATGCCCGAGGATTCCCGACAGGGTTTTCGCATCCACACCGCCCGCCAGCGCGTGAGTGGCGAAGGTGTGGCGCAGATCGTGGAACCGAATCAGCGGAAGCTCCGCCTGTTTTAACAGAGTTTTTAATCGGTGGTAAGCATAGTCGGGGTGCATCGGTTTTTCGGGCTCATAGATATTCGGGAATATCCATTCACTGACTGCCGTTTCTTTTCGCTTCCGCAGAAGTTCCGCAGTGCTAGGCGGCAGGACAATCGTGCGCGTTCCCGTCTCGGTTTTGGTTTCGCCGATATTCAATCCGCCGCCTTTCCTTTTAGCAACCGAGCGCCTCACTTTCAACTTTCCGTTTTCCGCATCGAAGTCCTCCCACTTCAGTCCGCAGATTTCACCCCGCCGCAGTCCTGTGGTCAGCTCGGTGTAGAAGAAATCGTACCACAATTCATCCTGTCGGATGCGTTTCATAAATCTGTCAAGCTGTTCGTCATTGAGTATCTGCTTCGGCGGATAATTGTTTTTGGGAATCGTTGTGCCGACCGTTGGATTTTTAACAATCAGCCGTAGGCGCACCGCCATATCGAGTGCTTCGTGCAGCATCATATGAATACCGCGCACCATACTGTCGGCAAGCTCTGTACCGTGCAGCTTGTCTGGTTTCACACGACCTTTCTTTTTGACGGTGTTATAGAATTTTTGAAGTTCCTGCGTGGTCAGCGCCGACAAAGGTCTGTCGCCGAGATACGGTTTGATTTGATTTTTAATCATCGCTTTGTAAGAATCCAGCGTGCTCTCGCGAATTGTGAAGATCATATATTCATTGATCCATCGGTCGAGCCATTCGCCGAGCGTCATATTCGAATCCTCGGTGAGGTCGGCATCGCGGTACATCTCGATGCAGTCGTGGAGCTTTACGATTAACTCCTTTTGTGTTCGGGCAAGCACATAGCGGTGAATCGGATCGCCGTTCTTTTTGTGACCGACAACGATGCGGCCTTCCCATCTTCCGTCTTCGCGCTTGCGCACCATACCGTCTCCCGACGGTCTTCGCTTTGCCATAGTATCACTTCCTTTCGCAGTACAACACAATACCACATACATGGCGGAATATCCAGCTAAATTTGCAGTAAAATTCGCAACCCCTAAATCAGCGAGGTTAAAATTCGAGCAACCCCTAAATTGCGGTTTCGTAACCGGATTGCAAAAGCCGTACAAACCCTTATGCGGTCGGCGTTGCCGTCCGCTGTGAGCCGAGTTGCGGGTCGCTTGCGACCCCACCTCTTTCTCCTGCTTATTTTCGGACGAGCCGTAAAACTGCCGTTAAACCGCCGATCCCCCGTGTTTGCGGTCAAATTCGGCGAGTTTTTTCAAAGCCGCCTGACGCCGAACTTCTTCGCACAACCGTATCAGCTGTTGCTCGTAATACTGCTCTAATGCTTCCGCAATCGGGCGGATTGTATAGCGCAAATTTCCGTTGCGCTTTTCTCCTTTTTGGGTGATGACGGAAGTCGGCTCGGCAGTAATTAACTGCTTTTCAATCAGGCTGTCTACATATTTCTTGACGGTGTTTTTGCTCATACCGACAGCGTTGCCAATCGTTTTGTAGCTCGGATGGCACTGAAATGTTTTCCTGTCCTCGCAGTACATAAGATACGCATACACTGCGATCTCGCCGGTACTGAGACCTAAGCTGAAAATTTCATTCGGCAGAGGAAAATAATCCCGGATCGCATCACGCTTTGGATATCGGGTGAATCTCAAATGCTGCCTCCCGTCTTTTCTTCGACCCATGCGCGGAATTTTTCTTTCGGTACGATGAGCCGTGAGCCGATACGCAACGACGGAAACCCTTTCTCGTGCATCAGCTCGTAGCTGCTTGAAATGGAGATGCCGAGGAGCTTGGCTACCGTTTCAGCATTAAGGAACAACGGCAGATCCTCATAAGCGGTGTAAACAGATTCTTTCATTGGTTTTTCCTCCTGTTAAATTCACACGGTTTTTCGCCGTGTTATGTAGAGGACTGCTGTTTTGCAAAACAAAAAGACCCGCACTCAATCCCGATGCTGATCTGCATCGGTGATTATGTAAGTGCGAGTCTGAAACTCAAAACAGAAATAGGTGTATTCAATTGTCGGTTGCTTTATTTACTTGCAGTATAACATACCGGGGAAATTCTGTCAAGTTTTTTGCGCCAACAGTGTATATTCCGGCGCTTTTGCGGGAATACTGTTTTCTTTGTTTTCTGCGGTGCAGATTTTAACCGTGCTGTGTCGAACTGAAAATCGCAAGGCCAAACCGCGAAATCGGCTCGGCCTTGTTTCTGCAAATTCAATCCTCTGACGGCTCGTACAACACTTCGGTCATGATTCTCGCCGCAAGCTTAAAGCCGCTGGTAAACGCTTCACGCTCATTCATACCGTGCAGTTCCGCCTCGCAGTCTTTGAGCTTTTCAAAGATTTCTTTCTGCTGAACCGTGAGCGTCGGTATCAAACTGTCCTGATGCCGGATAACATAGCTCAACACTTCGCTGTAAGCACTCCCGCGCTTAAAACTGTGTTCGTGCGGAACGATGTTGCCGTAGTACAGATTTTCAAGCGTTGTCATTTTCATCCCACCTCACATAAGAAGAGGGCGGCACATCATCGGTCATACCCGACACCGTGTCGCCCTCACTTTTCATTTTCTCTGCTGCAATCAGCGCGTGTTTTACAAGCAGCATTTCAAGCCAAGTACGCTCGTCGTATTCCGACGGACGCCCATTTTGGAGGAAGTCTTTCATAACTTCTCCCATAATGCCGTACTTTTCTCCCACGCCTTCTCCGCGGTACAATTCTTCTAAACTCATCTGTGCCATTTCCGCACCTCCTTTGCAGTACACAACAGTACCACAGGTCGGTGCGGAAGTCCAGAGAAATGTTCACAGTCCCAATTTTTCAAAAAGCACTTTGTTCCTTTTTTGAGAATCATTAATCATCTTGTCAAACGGCAACACTTCAACATAGGCATTATAACTATCATTGTATCCATAGTAACCTAATCTGTCGGGGGTCTTTTTGAAAATTCCGCCATGACGTAGTACATTTTCTAAATTTGGAGTTACATCACAAATTGCATATAAATAAAACTTGGTATTTTCACCGACATGAATAAACCTTCCGTCTTTATCTCGCGTTTTATTTGTTTTGATTTTATCGGCATACCGATACAGTTGAATTATCGGATTGTTGGCATCAGTATAATCATTTCTCATAGGACGTTTAATCTCAAAAATGACAATTGTGTCAAATTCCGTTCCGTCGTTTTGGTCTTCAGAAACAGCAACAGGATTATCTAATATCATTATATCCGTTCGGTCTTCGCTACGATCATTGTTAAAGGGGATATCAGAACTGATATACGAACAATATGCCAGTTTTTCATCTAACAACCATAAATTATGACTGTCATAGGGCATGTCATCCGAAGACATTTGCATCGGATATATGAGATCGTGTATATAACTTTCCAAATGAAAATGCCCATCGTCCTTTCTTCTAATAGCTGCTTGCAACAAATCAATTATAACTTTTCTGTGTGCAATATATTCAGCTAAAACAGAACTATTTGCATCACTCACTTTGGTTACTTGCTTTTGAAATTTTTCAACATATTCATCTTTAGAAATGATTCCCTCTTGCAATAATGATAATAGTTCAGCATTTTGTTGTTTTATTTGTTTATCAAATGTTCGTTTAATGCGATATAATTCATCATCTAATTTATCTTCTGATAAATTAGGTTTTATACCAAGAATATCCGATGGCATATACTTTAATAAATGCCTAAATTGTGGAGCCTTATTAACAACATAATTTCTAATATTATCTTTTTTAGCAGTTGAAATCGGTTCTAGAAACTCTTCTAAAAACTCAGATATTTTACTTACCGATTCAGAAAGTATTTCATCAATTGATGTTACACCTATAATCGACGGAGCTATCCCTCCTTCTGGAATGTTGAAGGACAGTCTATTCATATCGACATTATCGTCAAGATATTTTCCGCGCAAAACTCCTATATACCAAAAACCGTGCTTTTCATAAATAGATCTATCCAGATCAACGATATACTTATCGAGATCTTTTGTTTCCACTAAACGATTATGTGCACACAAAAACAATCGGTTTCCAACGACAGAAGGATCTTCCGCTTTTACATGCAACAGCTCAAAGTCATTGCCATCAATATTGAAAACCACGCTGTTTTCATCAGTTTTGATTCTTTCTCTAAACAATGCATTCAAATTAATTGCATCTAATTCGTCCTTCACAATCACTTCCGGGCAGTCTTCATCCATAAAATATATTAAGCAATGGTGAATAATTCGAGTAGCAATTGTTGTTAATTGTTTTGGAGCTGTAGTTCTATATGGTGCCAGAAATCCGGCAAGTTTTACGGATGTCTTGTTATCACAATAGTTGTCAACGTCCACTAATCTGTCGTTAATTTCATTTGATGCTAAAGAAAATACAAAGGAGCGTTTGACGGGTGTATCCCCATCAAGGTAGACGCTTTCAATTTCCGCCTTTTCAAAAGCGTGTAACCAAGAAAAGCGGCCGACGCCCTTTCCTCCGATAGCTTCCTTATATGTCGAATCTGACTCAAGAAAAGATGAAAAATTATTTTCATCAAACCCAGAGCCATTATCGGTCACAATCATATTGTTGATTTCGGAAATGGAGCCATCTCCGTCAAGCATCATTTGCCCATCACGTTCAAACTCAATTAAGATACGTCCATCCGTGAAACTCCGATCTGCTTTCTTACGTTCTTCAATTGAGTGAAATGAATTAACAATTGCTTCGAACAAAGGAATCAATGGTTGACTTTTCGGAAGCGTAAAATTTTTAGTACGCCCTTTTATGCTAATTCCAAAAGATCTCATAACTAACCTCTTTCTTTGATTCTATTAATGTTAGATTAAAACACCATAGCAATGGTCGATTTCATGCGAATGATTTGCACAGTCCAACCGAAAAAGCTTTTAGTGAGGGTTTTGAATTCTGCGATTTTCCGCTGCGCTTTAATGGTCTGGATAGCGTTTGCATTTGCGGGGGCCTCCGAGCAAAGAAAGACAACCTTTTTCTGCATCATACGGTCCTGATTTTTTGATAATCTCGGGATTGAAGATAATCATATATGTTCCTTCATTATCAACACAATAATCCGCTTGCGAACGCCGATCATATTCGCCTCCATACCGACACAACTATCTTTATGCGCCATCAGTGTGTCAAACAAATCCTATGCAACTTGCAAATCTTCTTTTGTCGCAACTTCCGACTTTTCAGCAAGAAAAACAGAATCGTTAATCAGTACTTTAATTATATCTTCAATACAACGTCTAACTATATTTCTTTTTTATATATTCAGAAACACATTCAATCTCGGGAAATAACGAGGCATGATTAATCGAATACCTATTAAGCTGTTCTAAAACTTTCTTTTTATTAGATATTAAAACTACAACCTTTTTTCCGTGATCTTTATATCTAAATTTAGATAAAGAACGAATGGTATCACCCAGCCCACATATAATAAACGCACCATCTTGCTTAACTATACGTTTATTATTTTTCAAAGCATAAACAACATAGTTACTGATAATATCCTCTTTTTTTATCTCGGGCTGGAAAGCAGGTTTCTCAAATCTCACCTCATGCAAAAGACGAACGGCAAAGCGATTAAAATAATCTTCATTAATAGTGGGATCTGTAGCCCACTCATAAAACTCCATTTGTTTGTTTTGCGGAAATACAGGCAGGCTTGCTAAAACCGATACAGTATCGCTTTGCGGATATTTAATGTCACTTTCTTCTGCGGAAATTAAAACAATCTCTCCATATGTTTCCAAATTGTTTTCACATGCAAAAAACAATGCCACTAATAAATTCCTTGTTATGTCAAGAAGTCTAGTGGGCAAACCATAGTGTTGCATTTCTACGAGTTTTTCTAAATGAGAGTGACATTTTTCAAAACTATCAGGGCAGTTAATCAAAAGTTCCTGATACATCTTATATTCATTTTTAAGTGTATGTTTGTTTCTCATAACAGAAGGAAGCAACAAATAATTAGGGTTTGAATGTCCTCTAAAAAACAATTCTCCAGAGTGGGTTAAACCAGAAATGAAATTTGTAACTCCACTGATTGATGAGAAAAAATGCATGTCAACTTTTGCTTTGTTATAAAAAACACCTTGGGAATAAACTATATTTCTTTGAATATCGTGCAGTTCTTTAATTTTACCAAAAAGTTCTTTAGTAAACAGCACACGTGCCTCAGCATTTTTTAGTATTCTGTATACCCAGTTAACAATCGCAACAGATTCCGTATTAGACAATCTCTGTTTTTCACGTTCATCAACATAATCATCCAATAACTTTTCTTTCCAAAAATGATATGCGTTTTCTGATTTTGGATATGAGTTTTGATATAAAACAATATATTTTGATTTTTCTTTTTTTAACTTAGCAAGCATATCATCTTTATGTATACGGGCATTAATATACATGCTCATGTCAAAATAACCGTCAGCAAGCATTTTGTCTAAGCAAACAGCTTTAAACGCCTGCTGTATATTTTCAATATCATACAGTTCATCAAAAAAGAAAAAGAACATAATTGCACTTCCTTTGCATTAATTCGTGAATGGTTTTATATTCGCATAGAGGTTTTTTCAATTTTGCACTAGTGAAGAGGCATATATGAGCTTGGCATCAAAAAGAACTTTTTTTGTAAGACAAATATTCCAAGCTTTCATTGTGCTATGCCATTTTTTATGTTTTACAAAACTATCCCAAGTTAATTCGTAAATTGCTTCTAAATGATACTCATCATCAAATTTGCAAATAATAACATATTCAAACTTAGGAGTGTCTGGCTCAGAGCTTCCTTTAGGCTTTAAGCCATGAAATGTACCTGTCACATTACCGGTAACTGCTTTTATGCTATAACGATCGCCGGCTCTGCTAATTGCATCAATATTTTGAGTACCAATGGGCGCAGCCTGGAGATTTGGCAATCCAGGTGTTTTACATTAATGCTGAATTGCTAGATACTCTGCAAGGTTACCCGTTACATTTTTAGTCCGTATAATGTTTCGTTTCTTCAGTTCCTTTATCGTAGAGCTATACAATTCAACAAGTTTTTCGTTGTTAAAATCTACTAGATTCATTCTTTTTCTCCTAATATTTCAGATATCAGCTTTTGCAACGCTGCCTGCATATCACGGTGACGTATTTCGCATTCCCATATAATTATCACCTTCCAGCCTAGTTCTTCAAGTTGTTGATAATTTCTTTCATCACGTTCTATGTTATAAGCAAACTTTTTCTGCCAAAACTCACTGTTGCTTTTAGGAGGCACAAACCATTTGCATCCTTTATGTGCATGCCAAAAACATCCATTGACAAAAACAACAGTTTTATATTTGGGCAGAACAATATCAGGCTTGCCAGGAAGCTTCGATACATTTTTTCTGTACCGAAACCCCTGTGCAAACAAATACTTTCTGACTGTTTCTTCCGGTTTTGTGTTTTTGCTAGGGATGCGCGACATATTTCGGCTCCGAGCTTCTTGGCTTCTGTTATCCATGATTACTCAATCCCGTTTTCCTTCAATTTAGCAACAACAGCAATAATTTCTTTGACTTGGTAAGGACTCAATTGCGTATATACCAAATTGCAAAAATTAACAGCATTGTTAAGTGCTTTGATATCCGCATAATTTAGAACCTCTTGAGACTTTCCGCGTGTAATTAAGTCTTGCCAATACGCTGTTCCCTTGTTAAAGATACCTATTTCATTATCTATACCTGTGGTGAATTTCTGTTCCCTTTTCGCAACTACAGCATCAGCCTCTTTTTCTGCATGGGTTACCAGCGCATCTCTGCATTCATCACTGAGATCATATTTTTGCTTTTGAACTGCATTCCAACATTCTTCGCGTTTGCAGTATGTTTCAATGTTAGTGGTTGGACGGTTCTCGTCGTAGATCACATCAAATATTACTTTTGCTATCCTAGCAATGTCAGCATCCAAGCAATCGGGCACCGATTGGGTATCCCAAATGAGTTTGTAATTAATCTCTCGCTTAATTGCTTTGACTTCTGATACAAGTTTGGAAAAAGTATATGCAATCAACTGCGGGCGATACGCACGTCTCTCCTGATACCATTCCTGATCAGAAATAATGTTTCCAATATGCTCAAACAAAATTTTCTTGCCAATGAGCTCTTTATAATACAGTTCATTAAAAGCATTATCGTTCTTAATCCATTGTTTCAGCATATTCGTGTGGAACCGTGCGGCATTCACTTCTCCGCCCCAAGAAACATAGTACGGAAGCATTTCAGAGGCATTTGCATATTTAGCCAAATCAGTAAGAGTGAACTTCTTGTTTTTGGGACGGACAAGTTTATAATCGTCACGCTGTTTCTTTGTCATCTGCATAAGAGGCTGATCATACTGCCCTCTGGCACGTTCAAAGAACCAAAGCTGCTGAACAATTTGTCCTGAAGAAATTGGAGCATACACCTTGCGGGAGTATTCTTCAATACGAACATAAAAGGGATGGCTGGAATTTAAATCGGCAGTCTTAACTTTGTTTTGGCTATTAGCGTATGTAGCAATATACCGAATTAAATCCGGATCAGAATCGCGAAGAACAGTCAGTTTCATCTGCACATAGATACCTGATAAGTCAGCATTGTTTTTAATGCTAGTTGCTGCAAGGGTTGCGGTTGTCTGTCCACCGTTTATAATTTGCAAATTCTCAAACGATGTTATCTTTGCCCCGGAAGGAGTATTCTCTACAGTTACTTCTGCAGCAGTTGTTGAAATGCCGTTGTTGTAGGTGAAAAATCTTGATTTTTCATTAAGAATCGTTCCTCTGATGCCTTTGTTTACTCCGCCGTTAAATTTAAGAAAAGAACGCACGTTAGATTCCAATAAAGAGGAGCTGTATTTTTTGTATATATCGCAAAGGAATTGTCCCGGGACAATTGCAAGATATGAATCATACTGCTCTGTTTCTATTTCAGCTTTTATACACGGGATACCGTCAATGCCAAAATCTGAGCAATTTATGATAACATCCTCTTTTTGAAAACCGGCCATTCTGGAACGGTATATTTTTTCAATATCGAGCACATCCAAATCAACCTTAAATTTTTGACCGCCATAGGTAAAATCCGGAATATCTAATTTTTTTACATATGAGCTCAGTTTGTCTGTACTAACAATGAAGAGATGTAATTTATAAATATATCCGACATTTGCTTTTACATCTCTTGCTAACTGAACGGCAGGATCCGCCTGTTCAGCATTAACAAAAAAACCTTTGAGAACATTTTCAAAATAATTGATGAGGAGCTGCGATTTTCCGGTGATGAATTCATTGTTTATAAGTTTGGCTTCTCCGTCATTAAAATCTGCATATAACAAATCAAGGGTATTAGACGGCAGATCGAGATACGCTGCGTCGATTCGCATATTTCTGTAAGCCCTTGTTCCCTTATTAAATTCATAATAGCAATGTTCCATTCCGGAGATAAGGCAGTAATCGTTTTGCAGAATATCTACCGCACTGTCAATAAATACTTCGATCGGGTATCTAGATGTGTTTACCGCCGCCGCATTTATATCTTCGTTAATATAACTTTCTCTGAATTCATCGAGTGAAATCATTTTTCGCCCTCCAAATATTTCTCTATCGAACTTATTGAAAGTTCATATATAACTCTTACAATTTCGCTGTAAGGAACTTTATCTGCGGTTATTTTGGGAAAATCATTGTTAACACCGTAAAAATTCATTTTAGCCACTCTGTATCTGTGATAGCTTGAGTTATCTCCGTCTACGTCGTAACCATACTGAATAATCTTTTTGACGAACTCATCTTTTACCGATTCATCGGTTATTAATTTGAGTATCAAAGTCATTAACTGTTCTACCATGCACTCTCCGTTGTCAAACTCATTCGACATTTTTTCCGTTTTAACTAAAACAAGATGACCTGGCTCTTCAGCATCTAATTGAGTTAACGAGCTAATCTTCACCGTTTCTGAATTCGTCGAAACCATTTTGATTTCATACCAATCAGATGAAACTGAAAAATCTTTAGCGGTTTTATCCGGGCCACTCCATGCATTAACGGCCACAGCAATATCGTGATGTGCCATTAAATATTCTTTCAGAAAAAACAGTTCGCCAAATAATCCCTTATAAAGTTCTTCCGTCATTTGCGCAGAAGGGTTTTTGAAAAGTTTTTTCCATGTCAGAAACCTGTTTTTTACAGCAGCCATAGCTATATCCTCAGACTGACATCCTATAGCTGCCTTAACAAGATTGTTGCATAACACATAGAAAACCTGTTTAGCATAATCTTCCAACAGTTCAAAACACGTCCAATATGTATTGGTTCCTTCTGCCCATTGGGTCACCTTTAAATGCGCAGTGGATTCAATAACAATGGGAGGATTTTCAGTTAAAAATGCAAAACGATGATTACCGGATTCGCTACGCCCGTAATAAACGCCGATCGGACAGTCTTCAACCTTTAGTTTTGCCAAAGCCATCCCTACCGGTATCTGGCTAAACATTCTTTCAATGTCAGTCATTATTGAAAAACTCCTCATCTATTTCAGGTTCTTCACGACTTGCTTCGATTTCCTGAATTTTTCGTTTGTTTGCTCTATAAGTAAGCTTGTCCGCAGACTCTTTTGAAGGAAAACCGACGGCAAAACCGAATACAGGAACTTCTCTTCCAAAAAGTTTTACGACCTGTTCCTCTTCAAACGTCGGTCTATCTTTTGGCAGTTTTAGCTGAATCGGATATATCACCAAAAGCGGATTTCTGCTTTGGACTGCCAAGTAATCAGGTACAGTAATTGCACCTTCTCGTGATTTTCCCTGTCTTTCTCTTCGTTCTTCACAGTGCTGCTTTGCTATTTTAATCTGCTCCACATCTAATCCGCTGACAAAAATCCCGGGATCAATAATACGGTTATTTGCATCGCCAATACGAATGAACTTGTCAGAAACAGATTTGCGAAAAAAACGGATAACTGAGTTTTGGCCAAGATACGGAATTTCAGTTGAATCACCGCTCGCAAATACAACATCCCAAACTGGGAAAGCCGCTGAATCTTTAATATATGCAGATAAATTATCTACATCAAATTTTGTGTTTTCAAAAGGTATTTGCAGTTTCTTAATATTGGATGCGATAATTCTACGCGGAACATCACGAAGCATTTTTCGCCCAATGTCACTGTTAGGTGCATAATAGTCCGTTATGCCGATTCCTTCAGCAGAACAGTCACTAGTTAACTGTTGTACAACACTTTCGTTTGCAGCATTAACTTCTTTAGAACAATACAGCTTCGATGTATCTGCATAGGTACCGCCATAACTAAGAACTCTTACAATCTTTCCTGAATTATACATCTTATTTCTGCTTGTGATTAGCAAGGACGTTTCAAGTGTATCCGGTGATTCGCGTACCATTAAACCAAAATCGTCCGGTTTTTTCTTTTTGACGATCATTTCACGGAACTGCATCTTTAAATCTTCAACAGCATCAATGGCAGCACGGAAATTCATGATATTCACCGGAGTCATATATACTCTGCAAAGATCCTCGTAGTTCGGACGGTATCCGAACCACCGACACATTTGTAAGAGAGAATCGTATGCCGTTGAGCTGCGACTAAAATAACTAACCATAAGGCCTTCTAGTGTAAGCCCTCGAGAAAGCACATAGCCTCCAACAACAATGACTCTTGCACCAACTTCTTTAAAGCGCCCGTCCGTATAAGAGAAACGGTCTTTTTTATTCTGATTGTTAATAACCGTAGTTTCAAACTTTACTATTTCATCGTATAAGCCAGACTTGATTTCTTCCCAAGAAATCTTTTCGCGGATTTCTGCATAAAAATCACATTCTCCATCGAGGTAATCTTTATTTCCGGTATAGATGTTATACAACATCTTCATTTCTTTATTTTTTATAAAGTCAAAAGTGCTTTTTGCGGAGTCTTGCTCGATTATATTGAGAAGTTTATCCACATATTTTTGTACAGCCTCAAGTATTTCCCCGTGCATAATGTTATACACCGAGATATTAATCATCATTGATCTATGTTTACGGTTAGCTCCACGTTTCGTTCTGATGACATTGTTAATCAAAAAGCACAAAATAGCCTCTTTTAAACTGTCGGGAAGTTCCGCGAAATAATATTCATCCTTTTTATGCTTTGCGGGCAAAAAATGGTCTTCACCTTCATCAAGAACCCTTAGGCTTCTTGAATGTACATCTCCTTCATACGAAAAAACTTTTTGTGCTCCGTAATAATTTGAAGGTGCATTCAAAAGAACGATAAAATCAGACGGGAACAAATCTTTATAAGACTCATCGCCTTCAGGATTTACAAAAATATTTGCAAACGGAGTTGCTGTATATCCCACATAAGATGCAATCGGGAAGTTATTATAAAGGTTTCTAATGTGCCCATTAATCTTTGAAGGATCGCATTCCGGTTTCTTTGTGTTAATAGATGCATTGTCTGCCTCGTCGTCAATTATCAGTAGGTTTTGGCAGTTGATATTATGAAATCCGGGCTTAAGCCATTCAACCACCTGATTGAGTACAGAGGTATTCTTTTTCACAACAAGGATAATAGGTTTATTGAAATCTCCGCTCGTTGCATTTAAGTTTTTCTTTACGAATTTAACAAAATCGTTTTCATTATTGGTGAGCGGAACTGCATAGTTCTGCTGTATCTGTGCGTCATCGTTTACACCAACATATGCAATTTCCGCATCGCTCATGGTATCACTTATTGCCCCGATAAAACCTGTGTCTACGCGCGACTGAGTCTGTTGGCGCAAAGAATCGGTCATACCGGCAAGTAATACTATGATTTTATATCCGTAATCGCACGCCATATTAATAAGGCCAAGATAGTTTGCTGTTTTTCCCGACTGAACATCTCCAACGACAAGGCCTTTCTTTTTTCGTTCCGTTACATTAAGCGTTAATTCGGGATTTGCGCACTGTTTTAATACACGCGAACAATCGGACTCCATTTGTTCGATCACGGCCTCGCTAAAATCCTGTCGGCGAAGGTAACGCTTATACCTATCAAAATATCCGTCAGTCATACTGTGGCTCAAGAGTTGCTGTTTCTTTTCAAACCACTTTCCGTCGTTTTCGTTTGCAACAAGAATATCGGGAGCAGTTACTCTTACTAAAGGATGATTTTCCTCATAGCGGACAACAACTTCTTCAATTATTTCTTCATCCGTGCATGTAAAAACAAGCAGAGCAAGATTCCTTGCCTCATTGATAATTTCAGTATGAGTATGTGACTCCCTACCAAGCTTAATTTTTAACATATCATAAAGTTTTCCTGCAATTTCACTGTTTGCCATTGCGTAATACTCCTAACATTTCTTCTTTTCTGTGAGCTATCTTGCTGTAAGCTTCAGACGCCAACAGCTGAGAAAGCGTAGTTTCTTTTTCACTTTCCGGGAAAAGTTCAAGACACCTGTAAATCTGTCCCATCAGCTCCTCTTCCTCAATACTAGCAGAATCATTAACAATGTTAATGGAATCAATTACATCATTATGAATTCGGTACTTGGGAATACAACGTTCAAGCAGAGAAAGCAAATCATTCAATAGTTCTGCCTGCTTATCGTCAATGGAACTGTATAGGCCTTTAATAAGCGGATTATCACGGTTGATCTGATATCGGACATTTCCGTCGTGTTCATTGATTCTGTCCCAAATTTTGTGCTCGGGAGTAGCTTCCTTCACGCCGGGATTGCGCACAGTTCTTTTGCTGCGAATAACCGAGTCTTCCACAGCCATTTTAATTTTTTCTTTTATGGCATCCGGAATTCTTGCTGTTGATTTTTTCACGTCAAGCATCCAAACAGAGTCCAATGTGGACGGAATATCAACCTTAATTCTGGCAAGCTTATTTAATTCGTTTCTTATTCCCATACGAAGCCAAGCGCCCGAAATAATAAGTCTCCGATTGCGGTAAATATAAAACCCCTGTTCCTCATAAATGCTTTTCGGATTCCCTAAAAGGGCTTTTTCATCAGACGTTAAAGTTTTTGCAAACGGAAGCGTATACGGCGTTACAGTTATTGTACTCCCTTTATATTTGATAGGTGTTGTTCTTCCGGTTTGCTGTCTGCCTATTGAATCCAATAAAAACGGATCTCTCTTTTCTATTCGTTTGCCGTTATAATAAATTCCAATTTCGTTATAAAATCTATGAAAGGTCAATTCAACATGCCTTTTAGATTCGCCGACAAGAGCGCGGAAACTGTCTTCAAACGTTTTAGCTGAATTTTCAATATTATCAAATTTTGTCCAAATTACCAATGTTCCAGATTCGTATCTCTTTAAATCATCAATGTGAGGCAAATTGTCAATTTCCTCTGGAGTGAGCTCTTTTAAAAACAGTTTGTTTTTTTCTTCGATAACATCCAAATCAAAAGACATGCAATTCAATTTTCCAAACGCTTTGCTTGCCACGGTAAACTCGCGACACTGTGAAAGAGAAGCGGACTTTAGGCCAAGTCCAAATCTGCCCAATTCAATATCGCTATCAGGAACATCTTTGCGATCAGAACCAGGCAACATAGCATTATCAAGCTTCTTTCTAGTCATTCCATGCCCGTTATCCAATACACAAAAATACGGAACAGTTGCTAAGGGATCTGAATGTATATCAATTCTTGTTGCACCGGCAGGGATACAGTTATCGATTATATCGGCAACTGCCGTGGAAAAACTGTAGCCCATAGAACGCAATCCGAACATAAGAGCTTTTGCCGGAAATTCCTTTTCAACAAGATTACTCACCGTTATTCGCCTCCGACTGAATAAGTAATAGAATTAATCATTTTGTCCATGCCGTTCAATTCGCCAATGGTATACCAATAAACACACGGCAAACCGTTAACATCTGTAACCAACGCAATTTTCACATCATCGCTGTAATCATTGCAAAATTTTATTTTATTGTAAGGTAAACTAAAGAACTTGGTTTTTGTAGACGTAAATCTAATAATCACAAATTTCTTTTTGTTTGCTTCCCTGTATTCAATATCATACAAAGAGTAGGAATATTCTTCTGCAAGTTTTCTCACGTTGGAAAACCCTTTGTCTAAAAGAAATTTTTCAACAGTTTGGATAGCTAATTTCTTGTTTTTATTAACTACTTCCATATAGTTTTCAGGGGTTACATTATCATACCCAAGACGATCTCGTAAAGAAACAATCTCTGCATCGTATGTGTCAGCAAATTCATTAAAAACAGAAGAAAATTTATTGCCAACTCCACGTTTATTGAGAAAAATTTTCGAATACGGAATCCCATTTTCTCCCACTACCGTAGCATCAAAATTCAAAGTTTTAGTTTCTGTATTATACTCGAACGCCTCCACAATAAAGGCATAGTCATGCAATATCGCAGAAACCGCCGCAACTACTTTTTTGTTATCAATTTCCACATCAGAATCAGAATATTTTAACGATACCGGATAGTGAATTTTTTGCCTACCGCAATGTATGCTTTGAAGATTGGTTTCTTCTCGAATATATATACAGAACGAGCTGTCACACTCAACAGCGAGTCCGTTAACCGTAATACTGTCAAAGACAAACACATCTGTAATAATTGCTTCTACACGCGATTTGGACAAGATATGACCGATAAGGCTATCTCTGCTGTAATCGTTTATATTATGAGGAACATAATGTATTTTTGATAATTTCTCATGAACAGAGGCACCTTGCTTTAATGGCGTAGCTACAGTTGCTGTATGTCCTTTTTCATTGTCATTCTTTATGTTAAAATATAGGGATTTAATATCTATGGGAAGATGTATTACGCTCATTCTGAATCATCCTTTGGGTATTTGTCTTTAAACATTGCTTCAAAAATTGAGACGAGTACATTTACTACTATGGAGTTGCCTATTAGTTTATTGAGTTTACGGTAGCTAAAGCCAAGGCTCTTGGCTTTTAAGTATTCTTCTTTTGAAAAGCCCATTAGTAAGAACGCTTCTCGCAAAGTAAGCCGTCGGTATGTATCACCCTTGATTCCCTTATATTTGAACAGTGCCGCCGTGTGCGTTCTGTCCATATTACAGGTAATAGTTCGCACTGTAGTATCACTTTTTATAGGATCAATCCCGTTAATATCCCACATAACATCGCGGGATTTCGTTTTATTTAGCTGAGCCATGTCAGCTTCTGTTCTCAGTGCGGGATCGCTATCGTAATCGGTCAAAATAAACTCATGAATATTAAAGTTGCGAGTTTTTTTCTTTTTGCTGATATCCTCACGAAGATTCAGTTGTGAGCCAAGATGGCTAATTATAAAAGCTCGCTCACGGTCTTGTGGTACACCGAAATCTAATGAATTGAGAATCATACATTCATCGTTATTGTATCCAATCGATTCGAGAAAAGACAGCCATTGGTTAAGATCCTTAAGATTAGTTTTTGCCTTAATAGTTTTTACATTTTCCAAGAGAAGGTATTCCGGTAGCCGATCTAGCGCATGCAGTTCCTTGAGAATTCGTTCAATCTCCCAAAGCAATCCGGAACGTGTTCCGGATCCTTTGCTCATTCCTTTTCCTTTTCCGCCGGTCGAAAGGTCTTGGCAAGGAAAACTGTATACCAGCAAGTCTATGTCAGGCATATCACATCCCTTCAGTTCCGTTATAGAACCGTAGTTATTTGCCTTTTTATTAGCCCTATATAAATCTCGCCGCTGATCTTCTGTCAATCTTTTTATATTATACGGTTTCACAGAGTCAGCACTGAAGGTGAATTGTGCTAGATATTTATCTACTTCAGTGATATCTTCGGGGACTACCACTTCTTTATCGCTACAGTGAATCGCTGCATAGCACTCAATAGCATCTATGAACCAGTCACTGATTCCAACTATCTCATAGTTTATATTCATTCTTTTTAATGCAGCTGCCTGTGCGCCTATACCTGCAAACGCCTCAAACACCCGCAGCTTTTTTCCGTTCGGTTTACTCATTACAATTACACTCTTTCCGTTGGCGCTTATTTAATAACGTCACTAACTCAATATAGATTATAAAAGCCCTAATGTCCCATAAAACGGACTTCACTGCTTTTCGTGTATGATTTCTACAATATCGTCCATAGTACACTCAAGCGCGGTACAGATCTTTACGAGGACGTCGCTGGAAACGACAGCACCGTCTTTGCCCATTTTGGTGATGGTGGCGATGCTGATGCCGGCTTTTTCGGCGAGTTCTTTCTTTTTCATATCACGGTCGATTAAAAGCTTGAATAATTTTTTATAGCTTGCGGCCATTGCATTACACCTCATAGATAGTTATAGTTAGTACATTGTATCATTGAAAATCATTATACCACACTCTACGCCAAACATCAACAGTTTTCGGCAGAAAAATACTGTGATTTCAGCATTTATCAACTTTTTGTTGCAAGTTTTAATTTCCTCCTTGCTTTTTCGTAATTCCCTTATCTTTGTCTACTGCGGTGCAAATTTTGACTGCAATTATTTTTATAAATACAGATGCTTGAGTTACCGCATAAACAAAAATCGCCCCCAAGAATTGATCTTGGGAGCAATTTTTCACACAGTGTTTATTTATCAATCTTCTTCATTCCGGCGGCGTTCTTCTTCGGCTTCCTCCTCTTCACGGCGATACTCACTGTCGTCCCAGTTATACACATATTCGCCTTGGTCGATGCTGAAACCGTCTCTTTCGATATTTTCATATTCGCCGGAATCATAGTTGAAACAATACTTCGACATACGATCCTCCCCTTTACAGCTTGATGATCTCGTAATCCGTGCGTGTGCCCTTTATGCGATCTGCGCGAAACAGCTGGCTGTTTGTTTTCCAATGTGGGAATTTTATCCGCTTTTTCTGCGTTGGTATCACGATGGCAAATGACGATATTTCCTGCAACATCACTGCCGCCGAGCGACAGCGGACGGATGTGGTCAAGTGTCGGATGATAGGCGCTGTGCGGATCTCCACAGGCGGACTTCCGCATTTCGCGACCGGCATAGTCGAAAACGGTTTCACGGTTCCCGAAAACCTTGTTCCATACTTTGACCGTTTTGTACTTTGACATTTTGATGCCCTCCTTTATAAGTGATATACACATTATCGCACATAAAAGAGGAACGCACTATGAACCGTCGGTTCAAAAAAACAGCATCCCTGTGGGCCCGTTCACCCGTAGGGACGCTGTTTTTTTCAAAGACTCTCGGCAATTTTTTGAAACAGCAAAAGTCTTTTGACCGACGGCGTTCTTTGACCGGAGCAATAATAGGCGACCGAGCGGGGCGTAACACCTAAACGCGTCGCCCAATCTTCCTGCGAAAGACCCGATTTGTCCACTATGCTCCGAAAATAGTCTGCCATCTCATAATCGATTTTTCGATTACTCATATTCGCAAACCTCCTTTGCATAGACAACGCAGTGCTCCGAAGGTTTTTTAAATATGTAATATCATAGCCTATTTCCTGAAAAAATCAATAGGGAAAAATCAATTTGCAGGAATATCGCTTTTCGATAATTCTGTAAAGTGGTGTATAATCTACTCGCGGCGTATACGGCGGATCGTTAAGCAGTTTATACTTGATTATACTGCCGAATGCACTGTCGAGTGAGGAAAAGCCCAGATATTCGTTGATCCTGTCCATAAAAAGCGCATTACAATACTGTATTTCATCGGAAGCTAGTTTCTTTATATCATAAATGTATTGATCGTTTTCCGAATAAACGCCGCTGTTTTGTTCACCTTTCGTTGCCTCATAATAATTGTGGTTTGGCTCAAAAAGACTTTCGTTGGGGATCACCGTCAGCTCCGTCAAAGGCACACACGACAACCCGGATTTCATTCCTGCATATCTGAATTTATAGAAAGGATTGATGAGCACGATCATTCTCTTAGCTGAGATCGGAAACATCATGAAGTTTTCACTGAAATGTATGAGCGACTTTATTAACCTTGCAATTACATCTTTTTCTTCATCGTTTGTCGTGCGGTTTAATATGTCTGTCAGCCACGAGAGCTTTTTATCATTATGTCTTGTGATGCCGTCCCAGTCTTTTTCGTTTTCCGATGTCATACCGATATCGGTAATGACAAATTCATCCCCGCTTTCCGGCGCATCCCAGAAGGCAATATATCCGCTGTTAACAATGCTTGCCCAACGGTATGCCGGATAGGTTTTATTGGAATTTTGCAGAATAGATGCAGGTGTACCGTCGGAATCCAAAACAGTATTAACGGTCCGCATCCAATATTCATACGGTGTTTCACCTTCGATACGGCGTTCTTTAAAGTCGGGAGCAAAAGAATTCTTCATTTGCCGTTCCTTTTGCAGCCATTCTTCATTTTGCATAGTCCGCAATTCTGAAACAAGCAGAAATTTTTTGACCTGTAATAGCTGCATACGGTTCAGAGAAACCGTATGGTCGGCTTTTAGCAGTATATTGGCAAGCAGGTTGCCGAATTGCGATTCGACTTTTGTATTCAGTGCTCTTTCAGTGTTGAGGTCATAAAGAGCGTTTTGCGCAAAGGCATGCTCGGGGGCAATATTCTCGCGCAGCTCGCCGGTTTTTATGTTGTAGGTACAAAGCCTATTACTGAACTTCCGCAAAACCAACCGCGGAACATAATGATTGGAAAAACTGCCGTTTGGCATAAACTTCCCTCCAAAACGGTTTCATTGATAATATAATACACCATATTTGGTTGCTGCGCAACCGGCAGCTAATAGTCTGGACAAAATTAACTTAAACAGGCTGCTGTTCAGAGTTATAATAACCATATAAAAAGCAATCGCCTCTCGCATGATAACGAGAGGCGTGTAGTGTGTATTATTCTGCGGAAATTGCTGTTGACCACATAACAGACCACCTACCGTTTCGGAGCACTCGGAAACAGTGGAGATAAGAGTGCCGAAGAGCGCGGTTTTCCAGGCGGAAAGGGGCGGAAAAAGCTATTTTTAGCGGAAATTGCCCTTATAGGTCCGTTTGGGACCATCAGGCCGCAGGTTCGAACCCTGTCACTCGGACCACATCGAGTGGTCATAAGGAAATTCACTTATGACCACTCGCTTTTAATTTTATACCGCTTGCGTCCCCGTTGCAAAGCGGCAGTATCTGTTGTATAATTGCATTGAGACAAAACGAAACTAAGACACATAAAACCGCGGCGCTTTCGCTGCGCGACGGCAAGGGGGAATACGAATGCTCGGAGCGATAGTCGGCGATATCGTGGGCTCGATTTATGAGCGGAGGAATATCAAGACGAAGGACTTTCCGCTGTTCGGCAGCCGCTGCTCGTTTACGGATGACACGGTCATGACCTGCGCCGTGGCGGAGGCCGTTATGAACGGCGGGAAAAGGGAAGATTTTATCAAAGCGATGAAAAAGT